>ENA-UONV01000025-UONV01000025.1-human-gut-metagenome-genome-assembly--contig:-CS4-NODE-25-length-208044-cov-25.590733_pt1 | contig 208044 bp, 131 predicted proteins | sample MGYA00242461_ERZ724008 | MGnify/ENA metagenome assembly ERZ724008 | reverse complement strand
AAAATTACAACCTGACTGCAACCTCCAAAATGTGTACTTCAGTTAATGCTTACGTACTAACAGCATACTTGCAATCAAGACTTCAACGAGTAACTATCTGTAGTAATATGCGTTAGCCAAATTACAATATCGACAGCATTATGTATCGCGTGTTGATATATCAACTATCTTGAGTCCAATCTTATTCTTCCTCATTGCAAGAAGTTGAATTTTGTCAATATTGATGTGCAAATAATTGAAACCGTCGCTATCCCGATTACAATAGCCTTTTCTGTATGTAACCTATTGTAATTTGGTGCTATCAAGCCTTCTGATTCTGTAGGTCGAACGGAATCCGTCGGGATTCTGCAAGGTATGTTTTGAGCTGCATGAAATTGATTTTGCAGCTCAAAACCCTTGCAGTATGTTGGTTGGCCTTACTCCAAAGTCGTAATCCCCGTTGCCGATTTCACACTCCGATTTTTCCCTTTTTGTTTTCATTATGATTGGCGGCGAAAAGAAAAAAGCCGACAAATCACATCGGACTTATCGGCTTCGGTATAACGGTTACATCGGTGCATAATTGATTTCACCGAGGGAGTTGATTGCGTCCTGTTTCAGACTGTCAACGACATGGAGATATCGTTCTGTCATCTTTATGGAGGTGTGTCCGAGGAGGCTTGACACCGTTTTTATATTCGCTCCTTTGGTGAGGACGTTCACCGCGAAGCTGTGTCTCGCGCAATGCCATGTGATTTTCTTCCTGATGCCTGCCTCCTTTACCCATTTACGCAGATAGAGATTGCAGATGTTGTAATGCGGGAGTTTGAATATCCGTTCATCAAAGTTGTCGTTTCCCGGCTCGCCGATCAGACGGATAAGGGTGTCGTTCAACGGAACGATTACCCAGCTCCGGCTGCTGTGGTCTTTTGTCTTTTGCTGCTGGAACCGCAATGTCCTGGTTGAGTAGTCCACATTGCGGTAGGTCAACTGGCTTGTGTCACACCAACGCACGCCGGTGTAAAGACCGAAGATGAATGCTCGGTGAATCTCCGGTTTCTCTCCCTCAAAATGTGTAGCTACCAGTTGTTGTATTTCCTCCGGCAGAAGAATCTCCTTTTGCAACGTCATGTTGTCGTTCTTCAACACGAAACCTCGGCACGGATTTTTCTTGATGAGGTCTTTGTCAACAGCCGCAGTAACCATACGCTTGAACATTCGGAAATAGATTTTCGGACCGTCGCCTGTTCCGTTCTCTTTCAGATACTCAACATAGGCAGCCACCATGTCAACCGTCAGTTGCGTCATCTTGAGATTGTTTTTGTAGAGAGAGTATCTCGGCGTGTCGGCAAGAAAGTTCTTGAACTTTTGCAGTCCGTGCCCGAGCGTTATGCGGGTATATTTGGTGAGGGCCGGAGATTTGATGAACTCGTTGCAGAACTCAAGGAAATCCTCGTACATGTCTTTTCGGAGGCGATAGCCTTCTCTGTCCTCCAAAAAGGTTTGCTCACGTTCAAAACGTATTTTTTCAGCAAGGGCAAGAGTATTCCTATTCTGCATACGCTCCTGCTGGTTGCGGGGATGAAGCCAGATATACAGATTTAGGTTCTCTTTCTTGCGGGAGTGTTTGATTTGGTATTTCGGTTTACCCGCCATCGCTCCCTCGGTGTAAAACACCTGATTCCCGTCCTCGTCAAGCACGGGCGATTCACTTCTGCCGAGATAATATTCAAGGAAGAGGCTGGCACGTCCGTCGCTCAGTTCCGACTGTCGGAGCTTGGGATTCTGTTTCTTGCGATTTTCTAATTTTGCCATACAATTATAATTTTGCGCAAAGATAATCCGAGGTATAATAATCTGAAAATCGCCGTTTACAGACCTTGACATTTTCCCTCTCCCTACAGTCCATAATCAAGGGTACAAAAGGTGTACTTTTTGAGAAAATCGGGTCAAAAGCAGGAAAATCACCGCAATATCGATAACGGCCATTGCACTGATAACAAGCACAATTAGCTCATTTGACTTATTCGCGTTTTTCTATCATAGAAACCTGGAAAGTTTTCATTCTCCGGAATAAAAAAGATAGAATTGCCTAAAAATATAAAGACAATAGAAAGCAGCGCATTTTCTCATTCAAATTTGGAAGAAATTGTTTTTCCCGACGGCCTTAAGAAAATTGATAGCTACGCTTTTGCATCCTGTAAGAAATTAAAGGAGATTTATTTGCCCGACGGGGTTGAATCTGTCGGCGAGAATGCATTCTGCTTGGTTCCCGCAAAAGTATCCTATTTCTATAAAACAACATTTGAGGATTATCCGGACAATTCAAAAGCACGACGACAGACGGCTGCCGAAATAGCCAAACAGCGAAGGAAAGAGGAAATGCGTAAAATGGAGGAGCGCATAAAGCAACAGGAACGTAAGGCGCAGGAACTGAAGAAAAAACAGGCTGAGGAAGCCTTCCGCAAGCCAATCAATTGGGCGCCAAATATTCCTGAGACCAAAAAAGCTGTAATTCAGGCTGCCTACGACAATATGGTCTTTATTGAAGATGGTACATTCCGAATGGGAGCTAAAAAGGCGTATAAGATTGATGAGCCGGGACATAAGGTTTCACTGGGTCCGTATTTAATAGGAAAATACGGGGTTGACCAGACCCTCTGGAGCGCCGTTATGGGCTATAATCCGAGCAATAATCCGTCGGACAATGGTCCGGTTGACAATGTGTCGTGGAATGACTGCATGGAATTCTTAAAGAAACTCCGACAGATGACCGGCATTGAGTTCCGCTTGCCTACCGAAGCGCAATGGGAATATGCCGCAAAGGGAGGAAGTGCGTCAAAAGGCTATCTATATGCCGGAACAAACCGGGCTGACGATTTGTATCGAAAAAACAGAGATGGCTCGTTCCGTATATTGCCAAATGAGCTGGGCCTTTACGGAATGAGTGGCGGGGTGTATGAGTGGTGCTCCGACTGGTTCGGTCCTTATTCGGAAATTGAGGTTAAGAATCCGGTCGGCCCTGCAAGCGGCAATGGCCGAGTCTTGCGAAGCGGAGGCGGCACAACCGATTATGGCGGCAATATCAATCAGGTGACGACGCGTAAGTGGGGAGGTCAGGCATTCAGAAGTAAAGACACCGGTCTGCGCCTTGTTGTATGTCCTGATTACAAGGAGGAAAAAATACTCACTACCGAGCAGCAGGCGCGGCTTAACCATCCGTTGTTTAAGAAAGTTATCTGGGCGAAAGGCATCAGTAACGACCGTAAGGAAATCATTTCAGATGCGATTGCCGATATGGTGAAAGTGGAAGGGGGTACATATACCTTCAGGGGTAAAATCACCGAATATATACCGTCAGACATCCCTTATGGTACGGATTTGAATGTGAGAACGTTCTATATAAATAAATTTGAAGTGAGCAATAAGCTTTGGGAAGCAGTCCTGCCGGGCTTTGATTCTTTCTACAGACCATTGACCGGCTCTGCCAGAATGCCTGAACAATCGGTAGTCGATATCAAGCCTGATGAGATTGCAAAATTTATCAAGGAGTTGAACCGTATCACGGGGCTTACTTTCTCACTTCCTTCTGAAGCGCAATGGGAATACGCCGCTCGCGGCGGAAACCAGTCGATGGGATATGCTTATGCAGGCACTAACGATAAATCCAAGGTCGATATATACGCCAAGAAAAAGATTGCTAATGAATTGGGATTGTATGATATGGCCGGTGGCGTGTGGGAGCTTGTTTCCGATCAGCCATATAGCACGGGATTCAAGATGACAGTCAATATCTGGCGTGGCGGCCCGGAGACAATATATGAACGGTGGAAGACCACATACACTCCCCATGGCAATAATCTTGGATTCAGATTAGTCCTGAACATAAAGTAGAGACTTCCATAACCACAAAAATAATCAGAAACGTTATTTTAAACCTTAATTTATGAAGAAAGAGTTTTTTATGTCATTGATTATGGCGGTGATTATTACCGGCTGCGGTAATAAAAACAGCGCTGCGGCCGATTCTTCTGCCGATGGAATCGAGGACACTGAATCGCAGATGGTTGAAGCGAAACAGATGTATGCTCCCCATAATATCTCCACGCCATATTCTATTTCGGCTGTGCCGGTTATGAACGTGGATATTGCGACTATTACACTTGACAATAGCGGACGTGCACATCTTGCATTTCGAGGCGACGGCGCAAGCGGAATTCCTACTAAGAAGCTGCGCAGAATGGTGGCGCTTCAGGCGCTTCTTTCCTCGGACGTTAACCGCGAGGAGATTACCGAGAAGCAACTTGCCAATTTTGTTGCGTTGGACGACATCGGTATGACCGTGAAGCAATGGAGCGAAAACTACCGCAAGCCGTTGGCAGAACTTAAATCAATAAATGGCAGCGGCATCTTGCCGCAAACCGACTACGATGATAACTATGCAAACAGTATCATGAATTGGCTTGCTGCACTCCGTGTGGTTGCACAAAGTGTGGAATCAGGAAATGCCGAGCAGGATTATTCGCTTAATCCGGTCCAGGAGATAGAAGATGAAGAAACTGAAGCGAATAATTTGGCATTATTAGAGGAATTAGAACCGGAAGAAGAAGTAGAACTTCCCGAAGAAATTCTTAATACGGAACCGCTGATATGGAATTCAAATACAATGCCGGAAGCAAGCAATCTGCCGCTTGGTTTCGATTTAGTGATTGTTGCCGATAAATCCTGCGCGTATTCACATATTGACCGGCTGTTGGGCGATGTTTACCGGATACACCCTTACAAATTCATGACCTCGCAAGTCGAGGACAGCAATGAGGGTGGCTGGTGCCTGTCGTTCATGGGTGCCGGCGACGGTTGGGGTGCCAATGTGAGAAGTTTAAATGATGCCTGGGGAGGCTTTATCGACGAGAACAGGGCTCTTGTAATGGTTGTTGACAATATCCGCGATTCTTCGGGAAAGCCCATCAACGGCAGTGAGGGCGGACATCGAAAATTCATTGCCCGTGTATGGAACGGCACTCAGACCGCAGATCAGGCGCAGGAATATGAACTCATGGATTGCCGTACCGACTATAACGAAGGTCGTGGGGGATTGCCGATGGTACTAAGTCAGAGCAATGAACTCGTCATAAACGCTGTAGACCGATTGAAGGAGAGATTACATAAGAATGATATTACGCCAAATGAATATCAAGATCTTGTGAAAGAGCTTCGCGAAGAATACAAATACAGCAATACTCCCCAAGTGCTCATAAAAATGGCTCCGAATGCCACATACGAGGCTTTTATCGCTACAATCAACGAGATGTATTTAAACCAGATCATCAATTGGCGTATAACAAAAGCCGACCCACGGGAATTGCAGCAATATATGGTAAACAGTGAAGATGTGACAAATTATTAACGAGTAGTATCGCTTCAACCATTTCGGTGTAGGCGCGACAGCACGCTTCTCCCGTCAGAGAGAGACAGCGAGATTAACGCCACAATCCCGCCATAAGTACCCTTACATAACTAAGGTCCTTAAGGTCTTTAACGACCCTAAGGACCTTAATGTCATAAATCCAATTTAAATCTAATTACTATGTCAATGGGAGGACTAACTACCGTATCTCGGGGTTGGCGAGGTCGAAGATCTGGCCCTCGGTGCAGACGGTGGTGGAGGGGAAGATGGCGCGTGCCTCGGCCAGATGTGTGGATTCGTCGGTGTAGGCTTTGGAGAAGTGGCCGAGCAGTAGGTGGCCTACATGGGCATCGGCGGCGATGCGGGCAGCCTCGGAGGCCGTGGAGTGGTAGCGCTCGCGGGCGCGTACGGAAGCCTCGTCGGTATAGGTTGCCTCATGATAGAGCCAGTCGACACCCTCGACCTCGCGGGCGAGCGACGGGGTGAACACCGTGTCGGAGCAGTAGGCATAGCCTATGGCCGGATCGGCCGAGGTGGTCAGCATGTCGTTTGCGAAAATGCGGCCGTCGGGAGCGGTATAATCGGCCCCACACTTGATGTCGTGGAGTTTCGATACCGGAATATCCAGGAATTTCACCATATCGCCGCGCAGATGGCGGGGTTTTGGCTTTTCGCGGAAGATGTAGCCCACGCAGGGAACACGGTGGCGCAGCGGTATGGCCTCGACCGCGAGTCCCGGCAGGTCGAGCACGGTCTGGCGCCGTGTGGGGTCTACCACATTAAACTGCAGGTCGAACGGCCGCTCGCGGCAGAAAAAATCCATTATCTCGCTGAAAATCTTCACTCCGTCGGCAAAGGTATGGACGGTCACGGTGCCCCCCTTGTCCTGAAGGGCGAGTGTGGAAAGCAATCCCGGGAGCCCCAGGCAGTGGTCGCCGTGGAGATGGGAGATGAATATGTGGTTCAGGCGCGAGAACTTGAGCCGCTGGCGGCGCATGGAGAGCTGAGCCCCCTCGCCGCAGTCGATCATCATCAGCGAGCCGCGGTAGTCGATTACCTGGCAGGCCGGCAGATGGCGCAGCGACGGCGTAGCGCTTCCGCAGCCCAATATGTTGAGTTTGAAATCGCTCATTGGAGTATTTTACGACCAGTTACATAGGATTCAGAAGCCATTGTCTTGAATGACTTCATATGCATTATAACGCGAAAACTCCGGCAAATATTTGCCGGAGCCTCCACTTTATCTCTTATAAAACACACATTTCTGCTTTTACCGCGGACCGCGGCCGCCGCCTGGAGGCGGCCCTCCGGGGCCACCGGGACCCCACCGGTGATTGTTGCGGTCGGTGGGCTCGTTGCCTTTTCCGAAGGTATTGAACTTATAGGTGAACGTGAGCATGAAGTATCGCGTGAGCGAGTTATACTCTATGTCGTCGATATAGTTGGCCGTAACCTGACGCTGGATGCTGTTTTTCTGCTGCAGCAGGTCGTAGACCTTGAGCATTACCGTAGCTGCGCGGCCTGCCATGAACTGATAGGAAATCGAGGCGTTCCAGAGCCACGTGTTGGTGTTGAATCCCTCGGAATATCCTTTGTTGCCCGAATAGGTTACATCGGAAGCGAGCACAAGTCCGAAGGGTGCATACCAGGAGCCGTTGAACGTGCCTCCGTAGCTGTGGACGGTCGGGGTGTTGATGTTCTCGATGCTGTTGTGGGTCCATTGCACGCGGTAGTGAGGACGCAGCTCCAGTTCCAGGCTCTGCGGACGGAAGGCGATGGAGGGCGATTCGGCGAACATCAGCGTTCCCGAGCGGTTGAGCAGGCCGTTGTTGTAGCCGGCCTGATGGTTGTAGAACACGAAGGCATTATTGTTGAACGACCATGTTTTATTACGGCCGAAGGGCTGCGAGAACATGTTCATGGCCCGGATGTTCCATACGCCGCCGACGTTTTCGTAGTGGGTGGAGCGGCCGCCGCTCTGGGGGTCGTAGTCCGTTCGCGACACAATGCTGTTCTGCATTATCTGTGCGTCGGCCATGCTCATGATCGAGCGCTGGCTCTCCGGCGAGAATTTCTGGAAGCGCAGACGGATATTGTGGGAGAAGGTGGGCTTCAGGGCCGGATTTCCGTAAATCACATTGAGCGGATTCGTAAAATCGGGCACCGGCTGCAACTGCGTCATCGAGGGCTGGGAGGAGCGGCCCATATACATAAGGTTCATCGACGACTGCTTGTCGAACTTGTAGCGCAGACGCATGAACGGAGCGAAATTCCATACCCAGCGCTCGGGAATATCCTGTTTGTTGCCCGAGAGGTATTTACTCTTCGACATCGACGGAACGGCCGACACACCGAGATCCAGGTTATACTTGGGTTTCACGAGTTTGAATCCGAGGCGAATGTCCTGAGTGAGAAAATCGTTGCGGAAACTGTTGGAGAGCTGGTCCATGTACTGCCAGGGGAGGAATGTGAGATTCATCGGGTCGTCGGAGCCGTTGGCGAAATCGGGATAGCGGCGTTCAACGCTCTTGTCGGCGTTGTTCCAGCGATATTGCAGCCGGTAGCTGAAGGTGAGGAAGCGGCCTTTGGATACGTCGCCGAGAGGTTCGGTCCAGCTCAGACGCGCACTGACGGTGTTGGCCCACGTATGGCTGTCGGTATACTGCTCGTAGGAGTCGATTGAATCGGCGCTGGCGTCGAGCAAGCTCTTGAGCATGTAGAAGTGGTTGTAGGAGAAAGCGTTCTCATACTCCCTGACGTCGCTGAAACGATAGTTGGCCATAAGCGATATGGAGCGGCCGCGGCGGCTGCGGAAGTTATGGTTGTAGATCAGGCGGCCGGTAGCCTCGTAGGAATCACCATGGGAGTTCGACTGGTTGAAGCTGCGGTTCACCATCGGTATGGCCGGATTGTTGGAATACAGCGTGTCGGTTTCAAAAATATCGCTCCGGTTGGTGTTGTAGGAGAAGGTAGGCCGGAAGTCGACCGTGTTGAACGAGTCGGGCTTCCACTCTATGCGGAAGTCGGCGCGCACGTTGTGGCCGCGGTCGAGGGCGTCGGATGTCGAGCCCTCGCGCGAATATGAATCGGAGAGCAGATAGTCGCGCATCTGGCGCTTGAGGGTAGTGCGGTTTGTATGGCTGTACATCACGTCGCCCCCCACGCGGAGGATTTCCTGATTTCCGACGTTGAAATTCACTCCGAACGACTGGGAGTTATTGATACCCTGGTCACCGCCGAACCGGCGGAAGCGGTTTCCGTTGCCGTCGGTGAAGCCGAGTTCATTGGTGTTGTTGGCTGAACCGATGAAGGTAATCTGGTTGTCGTTCCAAAAGCGGTTCACATTGAAGGTGGCCTGATAGCGGTCGTCGGTGCCATAACCCGCCTCGACGGTTCCAAACCAGCCGTTTTTCATCCCTTTCTTCACCGTGAGGTTGATTACGGTCTCGTCCTCGCCGTCGTCTACACCCGTCAGGCGCGCCAGGTCGCTTTTGCGGTCTACCACCTGGAGTTTGTCGACCATGTTTACCGGCAGATTCTTTGAAGCCACCTTAGGGTCGTCGGCGAAGAATTCCTTGCCATCGACAAGGATTTTGGTAACCTCCTTGCCATTGGCCGTAATTTTGCCGTCGGAGTCGACCTCGACGCCCGGAAGGCGTTTGAGAAGATCCTCCACCACGGAGTTCGGCGGGGTCTTGTAGGTGTCGGCATTGAATTCGACGGTGTCCTGCATCACCTTGATGGGAGTCTTCACGCCGATTACGGTAGTCTCCTTGAGCATATAGCTCGATTCGTTTACCTTGATAGTGTCGAGTTTCAGCGAGGCGTCGGCAATGCGCAGAGGGCGCGAGGTGGTCTCGTAACCTATGTAGGTTACCTCGGCCAGATAGTTTCCGTTCTTGAGGCCTGAGACCTTGAAACCGCCGTTAAGGTCGGCAATCGTGCCTTTCACGAAAGCCGAGTCACCGGCATTGAGTATGCGCACGGTGGCATCCATAAGGGGCTCGCCATACTGGTCGGTGACGGTTCCGGTAATATTGTAGGCCCAGGCGGCCAGGGCCGTCGCGGCCGTTGCGGCAACAAGAAGTTTGCGCCTTGGAAATTTCATCGGAATAGTTTTTACGTTGTAGATATTGGAAACGGGAGGAGAGAGCAGTGAAACCCTTCAGGGGAATGAGGGCACGCGCAATACGAAATCCACATCGCGCAGACGTTTTAATGACACAAAGTTACCCTTAAAGTTAAACCAGCCGAATGCATCTGCCGCCATTTTAAAGTTTTACAACAAAACCGGCCCCATCTGTTAACGCAATTAACAGAATTTATGGCGTTCCGCTCACTCAAGCCACGCCACAGCGCGGTTAAGCGCGGTTGACAGCCGCGATGCGATTCCGGCGGCTTCAATCCGCTGCTGTGCAAGTATACGCACCCGGTCAATCAGCCAGCTCACCATATAGGTCGCTATGGCAAACGCCAATACCCCTAAAGGATAAAGTATCGCCGAGCCGGTGTCGAAAAGCCGGATTGCCACTGCCTTATAATACGGGAACACAAACGGATTACAATGTATCAGATAGACGGCGAATGCCGCTCCGGCCACACTGTTGACAGCCTTGCTGCGGAAATTGAGCCGGGCCGCAGCAAGAACGATCATGATGCTTGCCGCGATATTCACCGGATTAAAACGTGAAAGCATTATGCGGTTCAGCCACCACCCGAAACCGATACTGTCGACATAGCGTGTAAGCACAAACCATACAGTGCCCGAAACGGCAAGAATCAGAGCTGTGCAGGTCAGAAGCCTGCGGGGCGAATAATGCCATCGGCCACTATCGTAGCTGAAGCGCAGAATCCGCCCGACGGCATACATAAGGACCACGATTACCAGATTGTATTCCATCCGGTTGTCGGGCTGTGTATTCACGAGCCAGCCGCAAAGCCATATAAAGCAGAACGCGCCACCGACAAGCTTCACGGCTGAACGCCGGTGATGCCCAATATAGTGGTTTATCATCGGAGAGATAAACATCAGCAATACGTAAGCCCCCGAAAACCAGTCGAGATACGTCGGGACTATAAACAATAGGAATTCCTTGGCCGAGTCGGCTCCCGCACTCAGAAAGGCGATTCCGATAAGCAGCCGGTAAAAAATTATTACGAAAAATATTCCGAACACGCCTCGCGCCGAGAGCCGGATGCCGAACCATCCGGAAATCAGGATGAACAGATTCACTCCCAGAATGCCGAAACTTGCCATCACGCACTCCTCCCACGAAAGCCACCCACACTCAATTGCAAGCGTATGGGGATCGGTGACCTCGAATTTGTTTCTCACGCAGTGCACTACAAGTACCATCAGAATGGCCACAATGCGCACAGCCTCGAAGCTCGACAGTCGGCCGCGGTGTGAGGTCTCCGTTTTACCGTTCATTTCTCAGGAAGGTGCGATGGATTTACGGCGAATAAGCGAATCATGGAGTCAGGGGCGGAGGCGGCGGAGCTCAATCTGATCGACAAGGGCATGGTTCACCTTGAAGTTCATGTTCTCATTCTCGGGGAGGAACACCAGCGTGAGGTTGTGGCGCCCGGGGGTGAGGCGCACTTTCACCACGTTGGTCATCCCCCAGTCGTTCCAGTTGCCCACACCACGCTGAGGCATCACGATGGTGCCGGCGCGCTTGCCGTCGACAAGAAGCGTGCGGATGGCAGCTTTGTTTTCAGTGTTGACCGGTCCATTGCCGTTTGCGTAGCGGAGAGACACGCCGTAAAGGCCACCCTCACCGATTTCCACGGGTACGTTGACAGATCCCGACGTATGGTCCATCTCCACAAATCCGCTGCCGCGGTAGCCGTGGAGCGGCGTGCGCAGCCGGTTCTGCGCCTCATCGGAGCTCATTGCCGTTTTCTCGTTGGGGAAATCGAAACGATGCACGGTAGCGTTGGAGCGCGGCTCGGAAGCGAAGCTCTGGGTTCCGTTGGCATCGACGGCAATAACCTGATATTCGCCAGGGGTAGTGGCCAGGAAGGTTGTCTCGGTAGTCTGCGCCACAGGCTTGCCGTCGCGCACCACGATGTAATGATTCACATATTCGATGGGATTCCACTGCAGCAGATTGTTGACCGGGCCCATCTGGTTGTTGACCGACGGGTCGTTGCTCAGCCATGCGATCGGGGTGAGAGGCGCCTTGAGATTTGGCACCTCGTTGAGACGCATCGGGGCGGCGTTGTTGTCGGCCATGATGATTTTTATAGTGTTCTCCCCCTTTATATCAGCGGGTATGAAAGGCGTCTGCCGCTTACCGTTAAGGTAAAAATCCTTGATCTGGCTGCCGTAGCCGCTCACGGTGATGTTGAGAGTGGCGTCGCGGTAGCGCAGCCCGTTGAGCGAGCGTGTGTCGGCAAGTGCCTTAGGCACGAACGGGGCGAACCTTATTCCGTCGGCCTCGTAGTGAATGCCGAAAAGAATGTTCATCGTCACGGCAAGATTGCCCGAGAGACACCAGAGCATGTTCGACGAATTCAGCTCCGTGGCTATGTCGCCGTTGTCGAGCACGAAATTCTCCTTGTTGGTGGCGAAAAGTGCCGCCGGACGGAATATGGAGCCGATGCCCTGCATCACTCCGCGCTCGTTGCCCACCTTGGCGTTGGCCAGCGTCCAGTATGCGGCCACCCATGGCCAGAGAGAGTTGTTATGATAGGGCGGCATGTCGGCTATCTGCGGATAGAAGATGGCCGTACCGAATGGGGTCGTGGGATTCTTTTCCGTGAGAATACGGGCGCGGTTGGGGCTGGCCACATCATAGAGTATGGCGAGCGCTTCGCCGAGTGTCTCGGCGCGCGGATTGGCTATCATATTGTCGCGGCCGTAGAGATACATATTGTAATATCCCTTCTCGTCGCTCCATAGCTGGCTGTTGATTGCCTCGGCCAGGGCGTCGGCACGTGCGTCGTATTTCTGTGCCTCGGTGTTTTCGCCCATAATGCGGGCAATCTGCGCGAGCGTGCGCCATGCCTGCGCGTGGACTACCGAAGTGCCCAGTGCCTCGCTCTGGGCGATGTCGGCAGTCTGCATCCAGCGGGGATAGCTCTGCTCGCGCCAGTCGATGAACGATGTCTCGCCGCGAACCAGCCCGGTCTCCGGGTCGTAGATGGTCTTGTAGTCATCCTCAAGCGAATTCTTGATTACGGGATAAATCCGGTTGAGCCAGCTCTTGTCGCCAGTAGCTTTGTAGACCTCGAATGCGGCGATGCCCCATATCTGTCGGTCGGAGCTTATGGGCCACGCACCTCCGGAGCCCGTATCCTGCACGATACGTCCGTTGGGGGTGATTTTATGTTCGAGCGATATGCGCGACACCTCAGGCTGCAGGGCTGCCATAGCGAGGATTATGGAGTAGCTCACGTCGCGCGTCCATACTCCGGGCCATTCCTTGCCGGTGCGGAGCGTCCGGTCAGGCTCGATGGCATTCACCATCTCGTCGAGGCCCATATTGAATATGGCGTTGTGGAGGGTATTGGATGTGGTGAGCTGCGGATATTCCGAAATATCGTTCTTGAGATTCCATTCTTTCTCCACCCCCATGTAGTAGCCGGGCTGGGCCGAGTAGTCGGATACTATCCGGAAAGGAGTGGGTGCATATGCCTTGAAAGGACCCTGGATAATCGAGTCGCCGGTCCAGCGGTAGGCCTTTGTGACAACAATATCGGAGCCGGATGCGGCTCCAGGAAGCATAAGCATCATCGCTGCCGCGCATCCCGCCGGAAATGTCTGGTTGTATTTTTTGTATATTGCCTTAAAAAAACGCGAAATCATAGTATCCCAATCGGTGGTCTTGTTGAGTTGCATACATGTGAAAAGCCCTCCCTCCGGCCTTAGGTCGGAGAAAAAAAGCACTACCCGATTTGTCGGTATAAACATTTTAAACCGACACTATTGTGTTAAAACGGGCTCTAATTTACGATTTTTTTTGCAAACCGGCAATTATGCCGTATGTTATGCAACACACATCGCCAAATATTCGCCGTCTCGACATTCGCAAACATTATATATCCCCCTAAAAATCAATAATCTACACGTCAGTTGCCCAACAGTATAGGTTTGCAGAACCACCGAAAGAGGGCGTGTCATAATAGCCCATCTGAGTCGTCGCCTAAGGACTTCGGGTTCGGTCATTGACCTTAGTCAACTCCCTTCACCCTCACCCTCAGGCTCCTACCATCTGGGCCATTCTTTGCGTGGCAAAGCGACCAAAGGTCGATGGCTGACAGCGCCCTCACCATCCGGGTGAAAAATATGGCGGTGTGTCAAAATTTCGAGTTTTGACACACCGCCATATTGACCAATACATTTTATCTGCAATATCCTCCTTACAAAGGCTGTTCAGTCTGCGTCCGAGGCCAGCCATCATACAATAAAAAGCGATGCGCTCATTCAGAACGCATCGCTTTTTATTGTATCGGACGGGATGCAGTCAGCAGCCATCCGGAAGTATCAGGGAATCAGACTCCCGTGGAATCACTCATGACGGCGGGGACCGCGGTCGCCACCTTCGCGGCGCGGACCGCGCGAGCCTTCACGACGGGGACCACGGTCGCAGTCGCGGCGGGGTGCGCCTTCGCGACGCGGGCCGCGCGGACGCTCGGCGGGTTCAACCCAACCTTCGGGTTTGGGCTGGAGGGCGCGAAGCGATAGGCGGTATTTACCGCTCTTCTTGTCGATCTCGATGAGTTTCACGGTGAGCTCGTCGCCTTCCTTGATGCCGGAGGCCTCCATGTCGGGCAGACGGTCCCACGAAATCTCGGAGATGTGGAGCAGGCCGTCGCGGTGGGGCATGAACTCAACGAATGCGCCAAAGTCCTGAATGGTCTGCACCTTGCCGGTGTAAACCTTGCCCTCTTCGGGGAGCTCGACGATGGCGTTGATCATAGCCAGAGCCTTGTCGATCGACTCCTTGTTGGCAGCAGCCACCTCGATGTAGCCGCCCTCGTCGATTTCGTCGATTGAGACGGTAGCACCCGATTCTTCCTGGATACCCTGGATGATTTTTCCGCCCGGGCCGATAACGGCGCCGATAAGGTCTTTGGGGATGGTCATGGTGACGATGCGGGGCACGTGAGGCTTGTAGTCCTCGCGCGGCGCGGGGATGGTCTCCTCAATGATGTCGAGGATGTGCAGGCGACCTTCCTTGGCCTGGTTGAGAGCCTGCTCGAGAATCTCGTAGCTGAGGCCGTCGCACTTGATGTCCATCTGGGTAGCGGTGATGCCCTTGCTGGTACCCGTCACTTTGAAGTCCATATCGCCGAGGTGGTCCTCATCGCCGAGGATGTCGCTCAGGATGGCGTATTTCGAGCCGTCGGAGATAAGGCCCATGGCGATACCGCTGACGGGGCGACGGAGTTTCACGCCTGCGTCGAGCAGAGCAAGGGTTCCGGCGCATACGGTAGCCATCGACGAGGAGCCGTTGCTCTCGAGGATGTCGCTGACAACGCGGCAAACATAGGGGAAATCCTCGGGGAACATGCGCTTGATGGCGCGGTGGGCGAGGTTGCCGTGACCGATTTCACGACGGCCGACACCGCGTGTAGGACGGGCTTCGCCTGTGGAGAAGGGGGGGAAGTTATAGTGCAGCAGGAAGCGCTCGCGGCCCTGGTTGAGAACGTCGTCGAGAATCTTCTCGTCGAGTTTGGTGCCGAGGGTTACGGTAGCGAGGCTCTGGGTCTCACCTCGGGTGAATACGGCCGATCCGTGGGGGCCGGGCAGGTAGTCGGTCTCACACCAGATGGGACGGATTTCGGTGGTCTTGCGGCCGTCGAGGCGGATACCCTCGTCAAGCACGCAGCGGCGCATGGCCTCGCGCTCCACGTCGTGGTAGTAGCGTTTTACCAGGGGAGCCTTCTCCTCACGCTCCTCTTCGGGGAGGGATTCGATGTATTCGTCGCAGATGGCGGCGAAGGAGTCGGCGCGCCAATGCTTGTCGGCGCAGCCGGCCTTGGCAACGGCGTAAGCCTTGTCGTAGCATTTGTCGTGAACGTCCTTGCGGAGGTCTTCGTCGTTGACTTCGTGGCAGTATTCGCGCTTCACGGTCTTGCCGGCGGCTTCGGCGAGTTCGAGCTGCACCTTGCAGTGCTTGCGGATTTCTTCGTGGGCGGCCTTGAGTGCTGCGAGAAGATCAGCTTCGGATACTTCGTCCATCTCACCCTCCACCATCATGATGTTGTCGTAGGTGGCGCCGACCATGAGCTCCATGTCGGCTTTCTCAAGCTGCTCAAAAGTGGGGTCGATTACAAACTGACCGTCGACGCGGGCCACACGCACTTCGGAAATGGGGCCATTGAAGGGAATATCGCTGCAGGTGATGGCTGCGGAAGCGGCCAGACCGGCCAGAGCGTCGGGCATATCCACGCCATCGGCTGAGAACATGGTGATGTTCACGAACGTCTCGGCATGGTAGTTGTCGGGGAAGAGCGGACGCATCACGCGGTCGACCAGGCGCGAAGTGAGAATCTCATAGTCGGAGGCACGGCCTTCGCGCTTGAGGAAACCGCCGGGGAAACGTCCGGCCGACGAGAATTTTTCTTTGTAGTCTACGGTAAGGGGCATGAAGTCCACGCCCTCGCCGGCCTCGGGGGCCGACACGATAGTGGCAAGCAGCATGGTATTGCCCATGCGGAGTTCCACTGCTCCATCAGCCTGCTTGGCCAGTTTGCCCGTCTCGAGCGTAATCTCGCGGCCATCGGGCAGGGTGATGGTCTTTTTGATCGGATTCATTCTATATAAAAATTTTTTAACTTCTTAAATCGCGCAAAAATACGAAATTTACGGCTAAGCGCCGCACGTTTTCATAAAATTTCACACTTGCAGGAAAAACCGGACAGAAAAAGGGGAGCCAAGAACAAGTTTTCAGGATAAAATTTTTCTGAAAAGGTTTGCAGCATTGAAACTTATTTGTAATTTTGTTGTCATATAGACGAGGTGAGCCACCCGCCCCCGGGGCGAGGGGCCGTTTCAACGCCAATATATTATCGCCCAACGCTTTTGAGTCAACGCCATGTCAACCGAAAACACATCAGCCGCATCGACAGCTCCCCTCAGCCCGGAGCGCGCCGACTCGCTCGTAATCATTCCGATGTATAACGAGAAAGAGAACGCGGCCGCCATAATCGACGCCGTGATGAACCTTCCGGTGGCTTTCGACGTGCTTGTGGTCGACGACAATTCGCCCGACGGGACCGCCGACATAGTGAAGAGCAAGATGGCCGAACTTCCGGGCCGCGTCCATATTATAGAGCGCGAAGGAAAGCTGGGCCTGGGGACGGCTTACATAGCGGGCTTCCGCCGCGCCCTCGAAATGGACTATGAATACATCTTCGAGATGGACGCCGATTTCTCGCACAATCCCGCCGACCTGGTGCGCCTGCGCGAGGCGTGCGCCGAGGATGGCGCCGACGTTGCCGTAGGTTCGCGCTACGTGACCGGAGTGAATGTGGTGAACTGGCCGATGGGGCGCGTGCTCATGAGCTATTTCGCGTCGAAATACGTTCGCGCCGTGACGGGGATGAACGTAGCCGACACCACGGCAGGATTCGCCTGCTACCGCAGCGAGGTTCTCCGCACCATGGAGCTGGACAAAATCCGCTTCAAGGGATATGCCTTCCAGATAGAGATGAAGTTCACCGCCATAAAATGCGGCTTCAAGGTTGTGGAGGTACCTATAGTGTTCGTGAACCGGGTGCTCGGCACGAGCAAGATGAGCAGCGGCATATTCGGCGAGGCTCTTTTCGGCGTCATGAAACTAAAACTTGACTCGATAACCCGGAAATATCCGCGGCGGCAGCCGCAGCAAAAGGATTAACACTGCCGACTCCCCTCTGCGGCTATTAATAAGGTAATAAGGACATGAAACCGGTAATATTCGTCAACGGCCTGATTGTAAGCGATGGATTCCGATTCATCGGCTCCGTCGTGGCCAACGGATGGATGATTAAGAGCGTCGACATGGGGAGAGTCGACATCCGCACCATCGACCGCGACGTATACGAGGTGGTGAACTGCGAGGGGAAATTCGTGCTCCCAGGCATGATCGACGAACACGTGCATTTCCGCGATCCGGGTCTTACGGAGAAGGGCGACATCGCCACCGAGAGCCGTGCGGCCCTGGCCGGCGGCGTGACGAGTTTCTTCGATATGCCCAACACGTCGCCACAGACCACGACCATCGAGGCATGGGAGCAGAAGATGCAGCGCGCCGCCCAGGCGTCGGCCGCCAACTATGCCTTCTTCCTCGGCGCCACCAACAACAATCTCGACCAGATTCTCGCAGCCGACTACACGCGCATCCCCGGAGTGAAACTTTTCATGGGGAGCTCCACGGGGGGCATGCTCGTCGACAACGACGACACAATCGTAAAACTTTTCCGCAATTTCCACCGAGTAATCGCCTGCCACGCTGAAAGCGAGGCTGTAATTGCGGCCAACCGCCAGAGGCTAAGCGCCATGTATCCGGGCGGTATCCCTCTGGAATGCCATAGCTCGGTGCGGTCGGCCCGCGCATGCTTCGAATCGACGGCCCACGCCGTGAAGCTGGCGCGCGCCACGGGAGCACGGCTCCACGTAATGCACATCACCACGGCCGAGGAGCTGCAACTTTTCAGCTCCGGAGGCATCTCCGGCAAGCGTATCACCGCCGAGACCTGCCCGCATTATCTCTGCTTCACCGACAAATCGGTGGCCGAGACCAACGGCCTGACCAAGTGCAACCCCGCCATAAAGACCGACGACGACCGGCGCGAGCTGCTTCGCGCCGTGGCCGACGGGCGCATCGATGTGGTAGCCACCGACCACGCTCCCCATCTGCTTTCCCAGAAGCAAGGCAACGCGCTGACAGCCGCTTCGGGGATGCCCTCGGTTCAGTTCGCCCTGCCGGTAATGATGACTCTGGCCGGGCGCGGGTATTTCACACTTGAGGATGTAGTGGAGCGCATGGCCTCGGCTCCCGCAAAGCTCTACGGAGTATCGCGCCGCGGATTCATACGCCAGCAGTATTCCGCCGACATCGTGATTGTAGACCCCGACGCCGACTACACCGTGGATCGCGCCGACGTGATAAGCGCCTGCGGATGGAGCCCCTACGAGGGAATGCGCCTGCGCTACCGCGTGGAGCAGACGTGGGTCAACGGCCAGCAGGCCTATGTCGACGGCCGTTTCACAGGCCGACAGACAGCGCTGCCCGTGCGCTTCGATGTCTGAATTCCCGCAACTCCCTACTTTCCGTTTTTTAATTTAACATTTCCATTTCCCACGGTTTTCAACAATCGGGGGCAGTTATCAACATTTCTGCTTAAATGATGTGAAAACGTTTCGGCGCGTGCGGATTTTTATCCAAATTTGCAGCAGAAACGAGCGTGGAACATTGGCCACCCGCCTCATTGGCAACAGATAGCCTCGCGCGGCGCCTTCGAACGTTCCACCGCGCGCATATCTTTATCTCCACACTTTTTCTATGGGAAAAATCATAGCAATCGCCAACCAGAAAGGTGGCGTGGGAAAAACCACCACCACAATCAACCTCGCGGCTTCGCTGGCCATGCAGGGCAAAAAAGTGCTTATAATCGACGCCGACCCCCAGGCCAACGCCACTTCGGGCTACGGAATCGACCCGCGCACTATGCAGAGCAGCATATATGAGTGTCTTGTCGACGAATATCCAGTAGACGGCGCTCAGGTATCGACCTGCGTCGACGGCCTCGAGCTGGTAGGCTCGCGCATCGACCTTGCCGGAGCCGAACTCGAGCTGATCGAGAAGCCGGAACGCGAGAAAGTGCTCCGCCGCCTGCTCCACGATGTGGCCGACAAATACGATTTCATTCTTATCGACTGCTCCCCCTCGCTGGGACTCATCACAGTGAACGCCCTGACGGCCGCCGACTCGGTAATCATACCGGTGCAGGCCGAATATTTCGCCTTGGAAGGCATCAGCAAGCTTCTCAACACCATCCGCATAATCAAATCAAAGCTCAATCCCGACCTCGAGATAGAGGGGTTCCTTCTGACTATGTACGACGCACGCCTGCGCCTGGCCAACCAGATCTACGAGGAGCTGAAGAGCCACTTCGGCGATATGGTGTTCAATACGGTGATTCCGCGCAACATACGTCTGAGCGAAGCACCGTCGCACGGGCTGCCTGCCATTCTCTACGACCCCGAGAGCCGCGGCGCGACATCGCACATCGCCCTGGCCAAAGAGCTCATCTCCAAAAACTGACCTCCCTCACATTATATTATAGTACATATAGACTATGGCACAACACCGCAACGCCCTCGGCCGAGGCCTGGGCTCGCTCATATCTATGGACGACACCCCCGCACGCGGCTCGTCGGCTATCAGCAACATACCTCTCGACCAGATTTCGCCCAACCCGGAGCAGCCGCGTACCACCTTCGACGAGGACGCGCTCGACGAACTGGCCACCTCCATCCGCGAGCTGGGCATAATCCAGCCGCTCTCGCTGCGCAAGGTGGGTCCTGACTCCTACCAGATTATCGCAGGCGAACGCCGCTTCCGCGCCGCGCGCATCGCGGGACTCGACGCCGTGCCGGCCTACATCCGTACGGCCAATGAGACCGAGCTCACCGAGATGGCCCTGATCGAGAATATCCAGCGCGAGGACCTCAACGCCATCGAGATTGCCCTGACGTTCAAGAAACTGATCGACCAGTACAGCCTCACCCAGGAACGCCTATCGGAGCGCATAGGCAAGAAGCGCGCCACGGTGGCCAACTTCCTGCGTCTGCTCAAGCTCCCCGCCGAGGTTCAGCTCGGGCTGCGCGACAAGCGCGTCGACATGGGCCACGCCCGCGCGTTGCTGTCGATTGACAATCCTTCGGCGCAGCTCAAGATATATAAGGAGATACTGCGCCAGGGGCTCTCGGTGCGCAAGGTAGAGGAACTTGCCAAAGCCTATCAGGAAGGGAAGAAGAAAGATGACTCCGGAACTCCGGCAGCCGAGGCACCCCGCCGCTTTGCCAACCACGATTTCGACCTGCTCAAGAAGCACCTTTCGGCTGCGTTCGGCGCTCCCGTTAAATTTTCATGCGACCGCAAGGGTCGCGGCCAGATCACCTTCAGTTTCGCCGACGAGGAGGAACTGGCACGCCTGATTTCCACATTCGACAAGCTCCACTGAAAACAGCCACCTTACATGACCGACTCACGACCTCTGATTCTCATCACCAACGACGACGGAATCGAAGCCCCCGGGCTTTTTCATCTCATCGACTGCGTGGCAGAGCTGGGCGACATAGTCGTAGTGGCTCCCGCGCGACCTCAGTCGGGACAGTCGAGTGCTTTCACTGTGAACGCGCCGCTGCGCGTGCGCGACCACACCGACTACCATGGCGCGACGATGCACTCGGTCGACGGAACTCCAGTGGACTGCGTAAAGCTTTCGATGCACCATATCCTGCCGCGCCGGCCCGACCTGCTCCTTTCAGGCATCAACCACGGCTCCAACGCCGGGAATTCCCTGATTTATTCGGGCACGATGGGCGCCGCACTCGAAGGATGCATGCAGGGAATCGCCTCGGTAGGATTTTCGCTGCTGCACCATTCGCTGAAAGCCGATTTCACGGAATGCACGCCCTACGTGACCGAGGTGGCACGTAGAGTACTCGACCACGGATTGCCTCACGACGTGTGTCTCAACATCAACTTTCCAGCAAAGGTGCACATCAAGGGAATGAAGGTGGTGCGCGCGGCACGCTCCCACTGGACGGAGGAATACCAGACATACACAGACCCCCACGGCAAGCCTTTCTACTGGCTTACGGGGAGTCTGGTGAACGAAGAACCGGAAATGGCCGACACCGACCTCTACTGGCTCGACCGCCACTACGCGTCGGTGGTGCCGTGTACTCCCGACCAGAATCTGCCTGGAGCCATGGCAGCCGTGCGGTCGCTGCTCAATACATCGGAGTGAAGGGGGCCGAGCGGTGGAGCTCCTTGTTGGCGCATCCCACCACATCGGTATATTTTGCAGTGTCGAGCTTCAGCACGGGTGCGCCGTCGTAAAGGTCGAGTTTCGTCAGGTCGATGTAGTAGATTCCGGGGTTGGTGACTATTTCAAAATAATACCGGAGATTCTTGAGGTCAGCATAGCTGCGCCATTGGGTGGCCGATAGATTGGGCTCCCCTTCTATCATATATGTATAGGGCACGCTCACGTCGGCCATGATGGAGCGCGTAATCGTCAGCGCAAGCGCCGGATCGGCCGTTTTCTCCACGTGGGTAGCAAAGTAATTACCACGAACGCAGCGTGCGGGGCTCTTCACACCGCCGGGCATCATGTTGCGGCCGCCGACACCTTCCCAGTAGTCAACTATGGCGCGCATGGCCGGCCATGTGGGATCGTTGGTCATGCAGCGGTATCGGCCCATGTCGTAGATGTTTATGTCGCCATGGTCGAACTCGAAGATTATAGAATGTCCGGTGGCGTCGGTGACGCCCCAGTGGAGGGCCGAGACGGTTCCGCCGTCGAATGTAGCGCCGCCAAGCGAGAAATCGTGGGCTTTCAGCACGTCGATTACCTCGTCAGTCGTGGCGTTCATATCGAGCAGCCAGCCTATAAACATAGCCATCGACATAGGAGGCAGACCGATGGTGGAATCATTGTCGTAGACAGTGCCCTTACAGAAAAGCCCGTTGATTACCAGCCCTTTTTCATTCATGCCCTCGGTGATGCCTCCGTCGTAGCCAACGGCATATACAGCCCCGTAGAGCGACGTCCAGCTTACGGCTCCGGGCTTATTGGAACCGACTTTGTGCATGCCACGCGGATAGACGTAGAGATTGGTGGGAATCGGCGTCTTCCAGTCGAGCGACCGACCTACAATGTATTGCGAATCAAGGCCCTCGTAGATTACGCGGGTACAACTCTCAGCGCTCTGGGGCGCGAGCGAAGCCACAGCCAGAACGGCAGCCATAGCTCCTATAGCATAGTGTCTCATATCAATCGTATATTTTGAGGTTTACATCCAATAATAAAAACAATGCCGCCCACGGTATGGTTTGACGACCCGCCTTTTATGCCGCATTTTACTGTTTATGTCGCATTTTACTCTTCCGATAGCCCTTCCCCACAGCAACACCACACGCCTTACCGTTAAATTTTATTTTGGGAATTATATAAATCTTTCATAACTTTGCCTCATACCTTAAATTATAGGAGCAAAATATGCCTATCGCTCCTCATGAATCTTGCCAACCTATCTATTCAACTTAAATCAATACCATTAACAGCATGAAGAAATCTTTACTTTTCATGGCGGCTCTTTCTGCCGCAACCTTCTGCGCATCCGCGCAGGATGCCCTTCCCGAAGGAGAAGTTTACATCCGCAACGTAAAAACCGGATTTTATCTCAACAACGGCTACAGCTGGGGTACAAAAGCTATTCTGAAACCTCAGGCTCGCGCATTCCAGCTGGTGGAGAACGGTGCAGGCGACGGCACCGTCTACCTGAAGAGCAGCCTTGGCGTTCTCGCCCGCGACAACGCCACATCCGGCGAATTATATTGCGACAAACCGGAATCGGATCTCGGACAATTCTATCTTGAGAAGCAGGATAACGGCTACTACACAATCGACCTCAACGGCTGGTATCTCTGCGCCGAAAATCCGGATCAGATGATGTCGTATAACCCGTCGACCGATTCATGGGAATCCTATCAGAACGTGCCCCACTACTACGACTTCTACCCTATGACGGGTACCGACAACTATTCCACCGACGACATGAACATCATGTGGGAGATTCTGACCCGCGAGCAGATGCATCAGGCGATGGCAGCCGCCACCGACGCTAATGTGCTCGACGCAACCTACCTTATCAAGGCTCATATGATCGACGTCAACGATAAGGACAACGAAACGGCATGGCTCGTAGGCGGCGAGACCAACAAGCTTACGTTCCCTGCTCCGGGCTGGGGCACAGGCTACGAAGACAGCTGGATCCGCAAGGTGGTTTACGCCTGGTTTAACTTAGACGACCACCCAGAAATGGAAGGTATAATGGATGTAAACGTATGTCAGCAAGTAGCCGACGCTCCTGCCGGAACTTACGAGGTTGAATATCAGGTATCGAACCAGAGCCTCACACCTATGGAAATCATGTTCAACACCACAGTGGCAGAACCTATTGCCGGTAAAGGACAGGATTATTGGTATGGCGACGCTGCCTCCGATTTCAACAACTACGACAATCTGAAAAAGGCAGTATTCACCGTAGGCGATGATGGCCAACTCGCCATCACTATGACCAAACATACCAGCGCCGACACTCAGAACCGCTTCGCTTTCAAGAGCTTTATCCTTAAATACCACGGCAAAAACTCGAGCCTCGGCAGTGTTGAGGGTATCGAAACCGACGCATTCGACGCCGACGCTCCCGCCGAATACTACAACCTGCAGGGCATCCGCGTAGCCGAACCCACCACCGGCCTCTACATAGTCCGCCAGGGCTCGAAAGTCAGCAAGCAGCTCATCCGCAAATAAATCCGACACCCTGATGTAGCGGCTTAGCCGCCTCCACATCAGCATACTACCTAATACACGACGCCCCCGCTACGGCGCATGGATCCTGAACATGCTTCCATAGCGGGGGCGAAGTGTGTTCTGCCTCAGGTTATTCGGCGGGGGTGAAGGCGTCGTTGAGGAGGCGGGCGAGGCGGAGGCCGCCGGCCAGGAGCTGGTCTTCGATGACGGGAGCCCAATAGGCTACGGCGTCGTAGCTGAGGTTGGTGCCGGCAGGGGTGTTTTTATATACGCGGGCGGCAAGCTCCACGTTGCGGGCAGCCCAATCGTCGACGGTACCGGCCTGGAGGATTTTCTGCTGCGATTCGGAGAGACGGTCGAGCTGGTCGGCCCACTCGGTGTAGCTCCAGCGGTGGGCAGCCTCGAGCAGAGAGCCGTCCCACACGGAGTGGAGGTTTTTCTCCTGTCCGAAAAACTTTACCTTTATCGAGTTGCCGCCGCGGTCGGAGGCGTGGCCCATATGGAGCGGCTGATGAAGGTCGCCTACGAGATGTACGAGCATCTTGAGTGCGAGGGCTTTATCGGCTTCGGGGCCTGCGGATTGCGCAGAGTCGACATGTTGAGCTGTATTGCCGACACGACGTCGCCGTCAGGGGCCACTCGGGCGGTAGCATACGTTTCGTTAGCGTCGACATTGCGGTAGTGCCACGTCTTGGAATAGGCGTATTCGGGTGTATGGCTGGCGTTGTCGAGCCAGTTGGCCCAGTAGACTATCGAGCGGCCGTCGAGCAGCGAGTCGATGGCCTCAACGGCCTCGGGGGTAAGATGGCGCTCGGCGATGGACGCCGTGACGTCGTGGCCCTTCTGACTCCATGCCATTGCCGAAAAGGCTGTAACCATACAAATGGCGGCCGTGGCCGCCCTTCCGATAAGATTCAATTTCGCGATATTCATAATCCTTTTGATTTTTCGTTTTCCCAAATTTAGCAAAAACCGCCGATTTCCGAAAACCCAATCCCATTTCCCGCCAAATCACGGAACAGAAATCCGCCAAACCACGGATTGATTTTCCGCCAAACGACGGATTGATTCTAATAACTATACATAAATTTCTCACTTTTTTAAGGCGCGGCACCACTACATCGCCTCTCCGAGGCTCTAATATTGAAAACCCTCTCTCCACCCCAGGCTCGTTCCTGCGGACTTTCACCCGAGGTTGGAGACAATATCGGCTCTCCAAGCCTCAGAGGATGATAGATAATAATGGTTATTGGGGAGCGAAAAGTATAGATACTCATTTTATTTTTTCTTACCTTTGCATGCGGAAAATTTTTCAGTAAAAATTTCAGAAGCAGTGCAGACAAAATACATTTTCGTGACCGGAGGAGTGGTTTCATCGCTCGGCAAGGGCATCATCTCCTCTTCGCTCGCCAACCTGCTGATTGCAAGGGGTTTCAAGGTAACAATCCAAAAGTTCGACCCCTATATCAACATCGATCCGGGTACGCTCAATCCCTATGAGCACGGCGAATGCTACGTGACCGTCGACGGTCATGAGGCAGACCTCGACCTGGGCCACTACGAGCGTTTCACCGACATCCACACCACACGCGCCAACAACGTGACCACCGGACGCGTCTACCAGACGGTAATCGACAAGGAGCGCCGCGGCGACTATCTGGGAAAAACGGTGCAGATTGTGCCCCATATCACCGACGAAATCAAGAGCCGGGTGAAGCAGCTGGGCCACACGGGCGAATACGACTTCATAATCACCGAAATAGGCGGTGTGGTCGGCGACATCGAGAGTCTGCCGTTTCTTGAGGCAGTGCGCCAGCTTCGCTGGGAACTCGGCCGCGACAGCCTCTGCATCCACCTTACCTACGTGCCCTATATCGCGGCTGCCAAGGAGTTGAAAACCAAGCCTACGCAACACTCCGTGAAGCAGCTTCAGGAGCTGGGAATACAGCCCGACATACTGGTGCTCCGCACGGAAAAGGAAATCACGCCGGAAGTAAGACGCAAAATCGCTCTGTTCTGCAACGTGCTCCCCGAGGATGTGGTGCAGTCGATCGACGTCCCCTCGATATATCAGGTACCCGTGAAGATGCATGAGCAGCATCTCGACGACATTGTGCTCCGCCTTACCGACACCCCCTCGAAAGGTGAGCCCGAGATGGGGCCGTGGCTCAGTTTCCTGAGCAAGATGACGGAGGCCGAGAAACCGGTGACAATCGGTCTGGTAGGCAAATATGTAGAGCTGCAGGACGCATACAAATCGATCGACGAGGCACTTTTCCAGGCGGCCACCTACGCCGGGCGCAAGCTCGACCTGCGGCTTATCCACTCGGAGAAGGTGACGCCCGACAACGTGGGCGAACTTCTGGCCCCGATGGACGGCGTAATCATCGCCCCGGGCTTCGGCCAGCGCGGCATCGAGGGGAAATTCATTGCACTGGAATGGCTGCGCACCCACAATGTACCTACCTTCGGCATATGCCTTGGAATGCAGTGTATGGTGATTGAATACGCCCGCAACGTGCTTGGCCTGGCCGACGCCAACTCCACCGAGATGAACCCCTCCACTCCCCACAACGTGATCGACCTGATGGAGGAGCAGAAGAGCATCTCGAACATGGGCGGCACGATGCGCCTGGGTGCCTACGACTGCGTTCTGAAGCCCGATTCGCTGGCCTCGCGCGCCTACGGCTCGACGATGGTGAGCGAACGCCACCGCCACCGCTTCGAATTCAACGAGCAGTATCGCTCGGCCTTCGAGGAGGCCGGAATGCGCTGTGTGGGCGAAAACCCGCGCTCCCACCTGGTGGAGGTGGTCGAGGTGCCCGGCCTGCGCTGGTATCTCGGCACTCAGTACCACCCCGAGTACAGCTCGACGGTGCTCCACCCCAACCCGATATTCCGCAGCTTCGTCGATGCCGCCATCGACTACCGCAACGAAAAAGAATCTACAGCAAAAAACTGAACGACACTAAGATATGGACAAAAACACGCTTCTGGGGCTTCTGCTCATGGGTCTGGTGATTTTCGGATTCATGTGGCTCAACCAGCCCGACCAGCAGAAACTACAGGAAACCGAGCAGGCCGCCGCAATCGACGAGCAGCAGAAAGAGGCCGTGGAGGCCGCACGCTCGCTCGCAGCCGACACACTGACCGCCACCGAGCGTCAGGGAGCGGCCGCACTTGTGCTCTCGGCGGGTACCGTCGATGCCGAAACCGGCGCAACCGAATACCGCACTCCCGCCGTGAGCCTCTCGCTTGCCAAAGGTGCCAGCGAAGTGACCGGCACCGTCGAGGGCGCCGACACCACCCTAAGCTATACTGAAGTGGCCTACGGGCGCTTCGGAGCCGACGTCAGCGCCGAAAACCGCAGCCGCGCCACCGCCAACCTGCGCAAGGCGCTGGCCGATGCCGACCGCTACCGCGGCTTCGCACGCCACATCAACGGCGAGGAGAAGCTGCTCACGCTGAAAAACGACGTGCTCAGCCTCGACATCTCGACCCACGGCGGCAGCATAGCCCGCGCTACGCTGCTCGACTACTACAACTACCTCCCCAAGCCCGGCACGACCGACGACATCGACACTACCCGCGTGGACGTATGGCAGCTCAATCAGGCCGGCTACAACTTCGTGCTCACCTCCGCATCGCAGCGATTCGACACGGGGAGCTTCTTCTTCACCCCGAAGGAGCAGACCGACTCGACCCTGCTGATGACCCTCGACCTGGGCAACGGCGCTTCGTGGGGTCTGCGCTACACGCTCCCCAAGGGTTCGTATGTGGTACACATGGAGATGTTGCAGAGCGGCATGGAGGCCGTGATACCTTCGGGAGTAGCCACCGTGGAGATGCAGTGGCACCAGCATATGGGCCGCAACGAGCGCGGACGCACCTTCGAGGAGCGCAACTCGGGCATCCACTATAAATACGCCGGCGACTCGCCCGACGACATCAGCGCCCAGGGCGACAAATCGAAGACCCTCAACCAGCGCCTCGACTGGATAGCATTCAAGAACCAGTTCTTCTCGAGCGTGATGATTCCGCGCGGCGACTTCATCGGCGCCGAGGTGACTTCGGTAGACCTCAAGGACGACCCGACGTTCGTAAAAGACCTCACAGCCAAGGCAACGATGGACTACAGCTCGACCTCGGCCAACCCCGTGAGCGTCGATATCTTCTTTGGTCCGAACCTCTACCCTCTTCTCAAAGGCCTCGACAAGCAGATCGCAACCCAGGACGGGGAGAACCTCGACCTGACGTCGCTCATCCCGCTGGGATGGCCTATCTTCCGCTGGATCAGCACGCTTATTATCATCCCGGTGTTCACCTTCCTGAGCCAGTTCATATCGAACTACGGCATCATCATCCTGCTGCTGACCATCTTCATCAAGATAATCCTCTTCCCGCTCACCTACAAGAGCCTCGTATCGCAGGCAAAGATGCGCGTGCTCGCACCCGACATCAAGGAAATCAACGAGAAATATCCGGGTCAGGAGAACGCCATGACCCGCAACCAGAAGACGATGGAGCTCTATTCGCGCGCCGGAGCGTCGCCCTTCTCGGGGTGCCTGCCGATGCTGCTGCAGATGCCTATCCTCATCGCAATGTTCTGGTTCTTCCCCTCGTGTATCGAGCTGCGAGGCGAGAGTTTCCTCTGGGCCAAGAATCTGGCCGCGCCCGACGTGATATTCACCCTCCCCTTCACCATACCCTGGTACGGCAATCACGTGAGCCTCTTCTGCCTGCTGATGACCGCAACCAACATAATCTACTCGCGCATCAACATGCAGAACCAGCCCTCATCGCAGGGAATGCCCTCGATGAAGTGGATGATGTATCTCATGCCTGTGATGTTCCTCTTCATTTTCAACGACTACGCCTCGGGCCTGAGCTACTACTACTTCCTGTCGCTGCTCATCACCATCGTGCAGACCTACATATTCCGCGCCTGCATCGACGACGAGAAGGTTCGCGCCCGTCTGCGCGCCAACGCCGCCAAGCCCAAGAAGAAATCCGGCTTCATGGCACGCCTTGAGGAGGCCCAGCGCCGCCAGCAGGCCATGATGCGCGAGCAGCAGGCCGCCCAGAGCAAAAACAACAACTCCAAAGGGCGCCGCTAAGCAGCCGGCCAGGACGGTTATGCCGACATCTATGACGCCAGACATAAGCGTGGTGATTCCCGTTTACAACGCTTCGGCCACAGTGGAGCGCGCCGTGCGCTCGATTCTCGGCCAGAGCGGCGTAAAGGTGGAAATCATAGCCGTGGACGACGGAAGCTCCGACAACTCTGTCTCCCTTCTACAGGCCATCGCAGGGACAGATTCCCGGCTGCGAGTAATCTCTCAGCCGAACGGGGGACCGTCGAAAGCACGCCGAACCGGAGCCGATGCCGCCGCAGGTGAATGGCTGTTCTTTCTTGATGCCGACGACATTATGACTGAGGGGTCGCTCTCCGGGATGCTTGCAGTCGCCGAAAGCGATACTGAGACCGACATGGTGGTCAGCGAATTCATGTACCGCCAACCCGACGGCAGCGAACAGCCGTCGCTAAAAGCGCCCGGGACGCCACTTACCGGTGTAGACTACATCGGCAAGGTCTTCAGGATGGAGGGATACTGGACGCTCTCCGTCATGCTTCGGAAAGAGCTTATGAAATCCGTGACAACCGATTCCGCCGGGATGCACTTCGGTGAAGATGCACTCTGGAAGATACAGTTGCTCGCGGCAGCCCGAAAAGTAGCTCCGTATCCCCACCCGGCCTTCATCTACATGCAGATGCCCGATTCGCTTTCCTCGCCTCAAACATTTACCGACGAAAAATTCGCGAATTTCATGCTGTATACGTCGTGGATGGAGACATTCGTACACCAGAAAAATCTTCAGCAGCCACTGGCCGAATCCCTTGCGTTTTTCAGGAAATACAATGCATTCCAGCGTCTGCACTGGCGACGGGCCGAAGGACTTGCTGATGCACTGATTGAGGTGCGTCGCGACAGCTGCCGCTTCCCGGCTTTGCGCCGGTCGCTCAACCGATATGAGCGTAAAATCCTGCGTTACTTCGCTTTCGGAAGGAAATTGGGAGAATGGCTTCTTCGCCGCCGCCTGAACCGCAAGTAAATCCCGACAACATCAGAAAGGAGGCTCGCCGAGCCGTCTGAGCAGTCGGTAGGTGCGGCGGTGGAATATTGCATACCACATTCGCTTCAAGGCCGAGGGCTTCAGGACATAGCTGTAAGCGCGCCGTGCCCACGCGGGCATGCGGCCATGCTTGATTGCTTTGCCGACAAACTCCAGAAAAGCCGATTCAAATTTAGCAGGATCGTTCATGCGCTCGGGATACATCCGAGCCTCGCTCAGATACATGAGCATATAGCGCCATATCCATTCCTCTGCCACATTTGGGATATAATCCGAAAAAACACGAATCATCGAGGCATAGCTGCGGTCCTTCGCTCCGGCATTCGTAATCGAGCCCGGAGTAACGTAGTACACATACGACGGTTCGCTGCAGAATGCTATCGACTCCACTTTGTCGGCAGCCTGATAACGCCAGTATTCGTCTTCATGGAGGATACCGGGCATGAAAGTCAGACCATTGTCAACGAGCCACCGGCGCCTTATAAGTCGCCCACAAGCCATTACAGGAATATCCGTAAGCATGTGGTGCAGAATCCAGTCGTGATCTTCCGTAAATTCCGGAAAATTGTATTGGCGAATATCATAGCATCTGTAGCGGACATCCGTTACGACCAGATTACCCTGCACGATATCGACTCCAGGATGTCTTTCGGCCATTGCGGCAAGACCGGCGATACAATCGGGAGTAATCTCGTCGTCGCTGTCAAGGAAATAAAGGTAATCGCCTGTGGCGGCGGATATTCCGGTATTGCGGGCCTCGGAAAGGCCCTTGTTGCGTTCGTGAGTCAGCACGCGCCATTCCACCCGCGCGCCGCAATTGTCGATAAAGGCGCGCGCACGCTCCATCGATGTGTCGGGCGAAGCATCATCGACTACCAAACACTCCAGGCATCCCGGAAAGTTCTGTGAAGCCACCGAACGGAGGCACTTTTCTATCGTATTCTCAACCTTATAGACAGGGATTATTACGCTGACTTTCATATTTTGCAAAAGTAGCCAAAATAAGCTAACTTTGCAATAATATAGAACATAGCCCACTCAATGAAAAACATTGCAGTTATATTAGCCGGCGGCAAAGGCACACGCCTCGGCGAACCCACACCGAAACAATTTCTGAAAGTTGCCGGTAAAAAAGTAATCGAGCACACCATCGGCGTGTTCGAGAACCATCCGGCCATCGATGAGATCTGCGTGGTGGTTGCCGAAGACTACATCCGCGACCTTGATACAATATGCATTGAAAACGCCTTCCGTAAGGTGAAGAAAGTTCTAAACGGAGGCTCAGAGCGATTCGAATCAAGCATCTCGGCCATCAATGCCTATTCCAATCTCGGAGAGTGCAATCTGATATTCCACGATGCGGTGCGCCCGCTGGTCAATGCACGCATCATCACCGACGTGGTAGAGGCATTGCAGACCTACGAGGCTGTTGACGTAGCCGTTCCGACTACCGATACCATTCTGGAAGCCGCCGACAATAATACAATCGCATCGATTCCGCCTCGCACCCGACTACGCAACGGCCAGACGCCTCAGGCATTCCGTCTGAGCGTAATCCGGCGTGCCTATGAGATTGGACTGGGCGACCCCGCGTTCACCACCACCGACGACTGCGGCGTAGTGGTACGCTACTGCCCCGACGTGCCGGTGAAGATAGTGCGCGGCGAGCAGTTCAACATGAAGCTCACATATAAGGAAGACCTCTTTCTGCTCGACAAACTATTCCAGCTGCGCAGCATTTCGGCAGTGGAAAGCCTCGACGAGCAGGCATATAAGCAATTGAAAGACAAGATTGTGGTGGTATTCGGGGGTTCCAAAGGGATTGGCCGTGAGATTGTGGAGCTCTGTAGTACGCACGGCATAAAATGCGAGTCGTTCTCGCGCAGCAATGGTGTGGACGCCACCGACGCCCATCAGGTGCAGAAGGCCATAGCCCGCGTTGCTGAAAGCTACGGCAAGATTGACTATGTGGTCAACACCGTCGGGGTGCTCGACCGGCAGCCACTTATGCACATGTCGGACGCGACTATCGCACGGAGCATCTCAACGAACTATCTGAGCTGCGTCAACGTAGCTCGCGCCTCGTTTGCCGAACTATGCAAGACGAAAGGCTCGCTGCTGTTTTTCACATCGAGCTCCTACACACGAGGACGCTCGATGTATTGCCTCTACTCCTCGCTGAAAGCTGCCATAGTAAATTTCGTGCAGGCGCTGAGCGAAGAATGGCAGAGCTACGGCATCCGTGTGAACTGCATCAACCCCGAACGCACGCGCACACCGATGCGCATCGAGAATTTCGGCATAGAGCCTGACGGCACGCTGCTGGAGCCACGCAAGGTGGCCGAAGCTTCGCTTAACACACTTCTCATGCCGTTTAACGGCGAAGTAATCGACGTAAAACGATGAAATCCAGCATAAACAACAGGCTTACAGCCATACGACGTGCCGTCGGGCTTGGAGCATCATACCTGATGCCACGCAACCGCCGCAAATGGGTGTTCGGCGGCCTCGGTAATGACAACAACGCCGCATACCTCTTCATCTGGCTTAACGAGAACAACCGTTTCGGCATCAAACCAGTCTGGCTCGGTACTCGCGATACTGTAAAGAAAATGCGTTCGCTCGGCTACAAAGCCCACACGCGCTACGGACTGCCCGCACTATGGCATTCCCTTACGTCGGGGGTATGGCTTTTCACCTCTTATATATCAGAACTGCGCACCTACGCCCACGGACCGGCACTGCTCGTAAACCTCTGGCACGGCGTAGGGATAAAAAGCATCGAGCGGAAAATATCATCGGGGCCACTCGCCGAATTCTACGCCGAGAAGTCGTGGGTTCACCGTATGAATCACCACGACAAGTTCAAGCGCCCGGACGCCATTCTCTCCACCTCGCCGATGATGACTGCGCATTTCAGCCAGTGTTTCGACGTAAATCCGCAGAAATGCATCGAAGCAGGCTACCCGCGCTGCGAAATACTCACTATGAGTCTGCCCGAAGTAGACGCTTTCGTTGAGAAGCACTTCGACAGCGCGTTGCGCGATAACTACAGCAGAATGCGATCATACAGTCACGTGGTTTTCTACCTACCAACATGGCGCGATTCCGGTCGCGATTTCATAGCCTCCGGCCGCATGGATTTTGGCCGCATCAACGCCATAATGAAAGAGCAGAACGCTGTATTCGTATTCAAGCCGCACATCAATACCGTGATGCCCGACAATCTGAAGCGCCAGTATTCCAACGTAATGTTTCTCGACCCGCGCACGGAGTTGTACCCTCTTCTTCGATTGGCCGACATACTCGTAACCGACTACTCGTCGGTTTACTACGACTACCTGCTCCGACCCGACGGGCGCACAATATTCTTCATACCCGACTATGAGGAATACATCGGCTCAGAGCGCGACCTCGCGTTCCCGTTCGACGAAAACACGTCGGGCGTAAAAGCCTATTCAATAGAGGAATTTGAAAAGGCGCTTGAAAACCGTGCGGCCGACGCGCCCGACACTTCGGCAGTGAAAGCGAAATTCTGGACCTCACCCGAAGACAGCAACGAGCGCATCGTCAGGGAAATACTAAACCGCATCTGACACATATGGCGACTCAGTCGGAACTATACAGGGAGATTAAAAAAATGCTCCACAACCGCGAAATCAGCAATGCGTCGGCATCGTCCATAGTCTCGCGATATGCAGGCGGTCTGTCGGCAAGAGCGTTGAAACTCAGATTCAAACATTTGATTCACCGGTTGTTGCATTCCAGCCGTTTCCCGGCCGTGAATTTCGCCGACGGCGCCGATACATTCTACAAGAACTATGCGAAAGAAATTTCATCCGACGGGAAAGATATACTGCTGATATCGCATGAGATGACGCTCACCGGAGCGCCGAGAGCCTTGCTGTCGCTCGCCGTAGAGTTGCGCCAGGCAGGATTAAGGCCGCTGATTGTAAGCCTGCGCGGAGGCGGACTGCTGCCTGAGGCCGAGGCAGCCGGAATCGAAGTAAAAGTCGATCCTCTGTTTTTTTCCACATTTTCAGGACGTGAATTCACAGCCGGGAAAGTTATCGCCACCTTCCCAACCACAGTATACAACACTCTCGACGTCATCGTGAAAGCACCGCGTCTCCCGGAAGGAGCGTCGACACGAACCATCGGGTGGATTCATGAAGCCGTACAGGGATATGAGAAAGCCGAAGGAATAGAACGCTTTGATGAGGCAGTCAGACTGCTCGACGAGGTATACGCCGTAAGCGGTCTGGCGGCGGAAATAGCTGCTGAGCGGTGTAACGGCGCAAAAAATATTGGCATCCTGCCTATCTGCATCCTCCCAGCTGAATGCGCCAGTCGCACGAATCCGCAAGGCTCCTTAGGAGTCGCAGGCCGCAGAATGCGCTTTCTCGTGGCGGGTTCCATAAGCCACTGGAAAGGGTGCGATATTGTCGACATCGCTATCAGTATGCTCCCTAAAAGCCTCAGGAACAGGATTCGCGTGGAATTTGCCGGAGCCCCGACCGAAAGCAATGTCGTGGAATCGTTAAAGGCCCACGGATCTGAACTGGTGGTACTTACCGGACAAATGCCTCACGATGAGCTGGCCGAGCACATGCGAAAGAGCGATGTGGTTCTCTGCCCGTCGCTTGACGAAAGCCTCTCAATGGTATGTATCGAAGCGATGCAGATGGGTAAGCCTGTGATTACCACCGATGCAACGGGCATCTCTTCGTTCATGCGCAATATGCGCGACGGCATAATTGTGAATGCCGGGAGTGCGAAAGCCCTCGCCGAAGCCATGCGGCTGGCGGTGGAAAATCCTGATGCCATGGCGGAACTCGGAATCGAAGGGAAAAACGTCTATCTCTCGAATTTTACTCCCGGCCACTTCCGCGAGGCGGTAAGAAAGATTTTTGTAAAATAAACTCCAGTCAACTGCCTGGAATGAGCTTGCGAAGGTGTGTTTTCAGCCATAAGCGCCGATAATCTGATTCTCCAACACCCAACATTTCGAGCCGGGATTTAATTTCGGCACAGTCGTCGCGGTCTCCCGATGAAAAACTGTAGCAGTCGCGGCGCAGGTTGCGGAGGATGCGGTAGAGCGAGGTTTCGACTATCGCGCGAGGGATGCCGTTGCGCTGGGCCCGGATGATTGAAAGGACACACAGGGCGTCCTCAGCCATCTGGCGCGGGGAGGATTCCGCTTTTTTGGTAGTGCTCCCTGAATGGAGACGGAAACTGTTGAGACGCTGATGGATTTCCACTATGGCGCTGTCGCACAGCATCTCGGCCCATAGATACCAGTCGCCGCTCGACCGCATACGCATATAGCTGCGGTCGGTGAGGCTGGCGTAGTGTTCGCGCCGAAAAAGCGTCATGGACGCATTGTAGACGGTGTTGCGTGCCAGCATCCGCGACGCCACATAATCGTTTCCATCGATGGCTACGACTTTCCCGTCGGCCTCAAAAGGCTCGTATGGAGCGTGGTCCGCAGGATTGCCTTCGGAATCAATCAGCGCCGACATCGCAATGGCTACAGAGGCGGCGGGGTGGGAATCGAGGGCGGCGACGGTGGCGGCGAGGAAGCCTGGAGCGGCGAGGTCGTCGGCTTCGGCTATCCAGATGTATTCGCCATGCGCCAGGGCGATTCCGCGCTCCCACTGAGCGAAGGGGGAGCCGCTGTTGGTGTCGTTCACCACGATATGGCTCACCTTAGGGTGGTTGCGCCACCGTTCCAGCAGCGCCGCGGACCCGTCGGTCGACGCATCGTCGAGCAGAATAAGCTCGAAATCCTGAAACGTCTGTTTCAGAATCGAATCGATGCGGTCAGGCAGATAGCGGGCGTAGTTGTAGTTGGGAACTATTACGCTTACCTTGGGTGTGGCCATATGGCAGTGGAATCAGGGATTAAAAATTGCCCGGAGCAGACGCGGAGGCCTGTCCGGGCACTTTTATGTATTCGCTTGTTACTGTCCCGGTGGGATTATTCGGCGTTGGCCAGGGGCGACGGGGTGGAGTAGACGCGGGCTGCAAGCTCCTTGTCGAACATGTAGAGGCCGTAGCCGTTGTCGCCGATTTTCTTGAGGGCGTCGATGTAGCCGCGGGCATTCTGCTCTTCCTCAACCTGCTCGTCGATGAACCATTTGAGCATGTTCTGGGTAGCGTAGTCCTTCTCCTCGACTGCAACAGCGTAGAGGTCGTTGATCAGGGCTGTCACTTTCTTCTCGTGAGCGAGTGTAGCCTCGAAGGCTGCCAGGGGGGAAGCCCATTCGGTGTCGACTGCGGCGATGGGGGCGAGGAGAACCTTGCCGTCGCGCGAGTTGACGTAGTTCATGAAGATGGTGGCGTGGTCCTGCTCTTCCTTGAACTGGATTGCGAACCAGTTGGCGATTCCGTCGTAGCCTTCGTTGGCGAAGTGCATCGACATGGAGAGATAGAGGTAGGCCGACCAGAATTCGGCGTTGATCTGGGCGTTTATTGCGTCCTGTACTTTGTTGTTCAGCATAATAGATTAAATGAATAATGTTAGTTTTTATGTCGTGGTGCGGCCGTAGCGGCTGGCTCAGAAGGCGTAGCCTATCTTTGCCATTACGTCGACGCCGTTGAAGTCCTTGATAAGCACGTAGTCGGCCTGGAGGCCGAGGCGCAGGCGGCTGCCGAGGCGGAAGCCGATGCCGGCGCCCACGTTGAAGCCGAAGCGGCTTACGCGGGTGGAGACGTCGGAATTGTCGACTTCGCTGCGCGCCGTCCATCCGGCGAAACAGAATCCGGCGAGAGGGTAAAGCTCAACCTTTTCGGCCACCGCAAAGGGAATCTGAGCGTTGAGATTGATGGTGAGGGCGTCGAGCCCGTTGTGGCGGAACACGTAGTCGACGCTCGGAGCGAGCCGGAAGCGGGTGCCGAAGCGATAGGTGAATTCCACACCGGCCAGGGCCGAGTGGTTGTAGTCGGCATAGCCGGTCTCGAGGCTGAGGGTTTTCTCGCCACGCACCCCTTCGGCAGCTACCGGAAGGGCTACAATGGCCATGAGAACGGCCATAACGATATGTCGCAGTGATTTCATCTTGGTTGGCATCGGCTAACAAAGTTAGCGAATACTTACCATATAGCAAATTTTTTTAATTAACTTCGCAATGTGAAAATGCTCTACCGCATTGTCCGGCTTATAGCGGTGGCCCTGCTTGCACTCGCAGTGGTGGTCCCCGCCGTGACCTACGTGGCCCTTTCGGTCACGCCGGTGCAGCGCCGCATTGCCCGCATTGCCGAGCGAGAGCTATCCAAAGCGTTGAACGCCAAGGTAGAAATCGGATCACTTGGAATTGTGCCCTTCAATCGCGCCGTGCTGCGCAAGGTAGTAATCACCGACCGGACCGGCGCCGACACCATACTCACCGCACGGCGCCTCGGCGCGGGCATCCGAATCGGGAGCCTCCTCTCCGACGACCCTCTCACAATCACCCATGTGGAGCTCATCGGCATGTACGCCCGCATTCACCGCGCGTCGCCAGGCGCGCCGCTCAACATCCAGCCCATAATCGACGCGCTCAGTCCGAAGGACCACACCAAGCCCCCTACGGCATTCGATTTCAAAATCAACACGATAATGATACGCTCGTCGCGGCTGAGCTACGACGTGCTTTCGGAGGCAGCCACGGAAGCCTTCAGCCCCTCGCACATAGAGATTTCCAATCTGCGCGCCGACATCAACGCACCGCGTCTGCGCCGCGGCGACTTCGCTTTTTCCATAAAGCGCATGGGCTTTACCGGCCCCTCCGGGTTCCGCTTGGAGTCGCTTACGGCCAATGCAGCGCTCGCCGATTCGATGATTTCGGTGGACAATCTCGCCCTGACGCTTCCCCACTCATCGCTGCGCATCGACGACATCGCGCTTCCCACCGAGCGCCTCGCCGACGTGCTCCCGGCCCTGCGCAAACATACGGTGAGGCTCAACGTTGCTCCCGGGAGCTACATATCCCCGGCCGACTTCGCAGCTTTCATCCCTGCTCTGGGCAGCCTGCCCGACCGCGTCGACATCAACCGGCTTAGCATCGACGGCAACCTGGAGGGAGCGGACATCGACATCGACTTTGCCGACTCGCGCACAACGAGGCTGCGCATCGAAGGGAGCGGCCGCCATCCGGCCGACCTCGACCGCGCCACAGCCAACATCCATAATTTCGAGCTGCATACCACCGGGCCTGAGGCGGCCCGCATAGCGGCATGTTTCACCCCCCTCTCTACGAAGCTGAAGGCCATGGCCACGCGCATGGGCGCCATCGACGTGACTGCGACCGCCAACCTCATAGCCCGCGATTTCGACGTGACGCTTTCCACTACCTGCGCCCAGGGTCAGACGGAACTATTCGCCGAGGGCGCCTTCCGGTCCATCCGCAGCTTCTCGGTAGAGGGCGAACTGGCCACCATCGGAGCCTTCCGTGTGGGGCAGCTTCTCGACAATCCCGAGCTGGGGGATGCCGACGGATCGGTGGCACTCACCTATGCTGCCGACGGCCGCAACCGCCGGGGACACGCCGAAATCAACATCGACCGCTTCGATTTCCGCCATATCGCCTACCGCGAGATTCTCGCCGACGCCACTCTCGACGGCGACATGCTCACTTTCTCGGCCGAGACCGACGGCGACGCCCTCAGCTTCAACCTGGAGGGAGCGTGGTCGCTTGCCCGCGACTCGAAAGTTGTACGTCTCAACGGCTCGGTCGGCCGGTTCGTACCCAACCAGCTCAACCTTACCGAAAAATATCCGGGCGTGGAGCTGGCCGCCGACTTCGACGTAGATCTGGAAGGCCCGCAGCTCCACAATATGCTGGGACACATCGACATCCGCGACTTCTCCATCCGTCGCTCCCCCTCGGAGGTCTTCACCCTCGGCCATCTCGGCCTGCAATCAGACGAGGGGCAGCTCCGCCTTGAAAGCGACTTCATCAACGGCACAATCCAGGGAAGCTACGATTTCCGCCACATAGCCCGCGCAGCCAGTGCGATAGCATCGCGCGTACTCCCCTCGGTGGTCGCGACACCCGCCCGGCAGCTTGCGGCCGCCGACACCCCCAACGATTTCACATTCCGCTTCCGCGTCGGCGAGACCGAGCGCGTCGCCGAGTTCTTCCGGCTTCCCGTCAGCGTGATCTATCCTGTGGAGATTACCGGAGAGATGAACGAATCGGCCTCCGACATGGCTCTGGCCATCGACGCGCCCTACCTCCGCCAGGGCAACAAACTGATAGAGAACACCCGCGTGTCGGCGCTGCTGAGCGGAGCCGACGCCAACGGCAGCTTCGACTTCACCACCACGGCGCCCACACAGAACGGCCCCCTGCATCTGGCCCTCTCGGCCAACGCCGAGCGCGACCGCCTAAACACCGACGTAGCCTGGAAGATAGCCCGCGAGAAAGCCTACAACGGCCACCTGTCGGCCCTCACCAACTTCTGGCGTGAGGACGCCGCCGACTCGCCGCTCCGCACGGAAATCAACATACTCCCAGGCAGCCTTACGTTCAACGACTCCACATGGCGCGTGGCTCCGGCGAAAGTATCGTTGCGCGGACCGAAGGACATCGCGGTCGACGGTATCAACGTGCACCGCGCCAACCAGTTCGTGCGCATCAACGGCACCGTCGGCGACGACGCCGCGTCGCTGCTCACGCTCGATTTGCGCAACTTCAACCTCGACTATCTTTTCGAGAGCCTCGGCATCGACAAGGTGAAGCTCGGAGGCGACGCCACCGGCACATTCTACGCCTCGCGCCTGTTCACCTCCGAACCCATACTGGAGACACCCGGTCTGAGCGTGAGCGGCATAAGCTACAACAAGGTAGTGCTCGGCAACGCCCTGGTGCGCAGCCACTGGGAGCGCGAGTCGCGCGCCATTACCCTCGACGCCGTAATCGACCAGCCGGACCGCCGCAAGGCCTTCGTCGACGGCGCCATCTTCCCGCTCAACGACTCGCTCGACATCCGCTTCAAGGTCGACCACACCAATGTGGCCTTCATGCAGCCCTACATGGAAGCATTCGCCAGCGACATCAGCGGCCACGCCTCGGGCGAGTGCCGTCTGTGGGGTAACTTCAAGTACATCGACCTGGAGGGCGATGTATTCGCCGACGACCTCCGTCTGAAAATCAACTTCACCAATACATATTATACGGCCACCGACTCGGTTCACTTCCGTCCGGGCCTGATTGACCTCAACGGAATCACAATCCGCGACGCCGAAGGCCACACGGCCGACCTCAACGGCTGGGTACGCCATAAATTCTTCAAGGAGCCGTGGTTTGAGTTCTCCATTTCCAACGCCCGCAACTTCTTGGCCTACAACGAGACGGCCAAGGACAATCCCATCTGGCACGGTAAAATCTACGGCGACGGAGGTGCGGCCGTCAAGGGCGCTCCCGGCCGCATCGACATAAACGTCGACATGGCCACGGCGCCGAAATCCACCTTCACCTTCGTGCTCTCCGACCAGGAGGTGGCCGACGAATACTCCTTCCTCACCTTCCGCGACAAAAACACGCTCTCGGCCGAGCTGACCGACACCGTGAAACTCGAGCGCGACACATCGATGGACCTCGTGGAGCGCCTGCGCGCAATGGTCCGCGACCACGCCCCCGACCTCCCCAGCGACTACAACATTTCGCTGCAGATGCGCGTAACGCCCCAGGCGGCTCTCGTGCTGGTGATGGACCCCGTGGGGGGCGACCGTATCCGCGCCTGGGGCAGCGGTCACATGCGTCTCGACTACGGGTCGGCCAACAACGACCTGCGCATGTACGGCACCTATACCCTCGACCGCGGCTACTATAATTTCACCCTGCAGGACGTGATAATCAAGGACTTCACTATCAAGCCCGGCTCGGAAATAGTGTTCAACGGCGACCCCTACGCCGCCCAGCTCAACATCCAGGCCGTCTACGCCCTCAACGCCAACCTTTCCGACCTCGACGAATCTTTCCTGCAGGACCAGGACCTGAACCGAACGAACGTGCCCGTGCACGCCCTGATGAAGGTGACGGGCGACATACGCCAGCCTGAAATCGCCTTCGACCTCGAGTTCCCCACCATCACATCCGACGTATACCGCAAGGTGCGCTCCATCGTATCGACCGACGACATGATGAACCGCCAGATAATCTACCTGCTGGCCCTCAACCGCTTCTATACACCCGAATACATGACCTCTACCACCAAGGGCAACGAGCTTGTGTCGGTGGCCTCGTCGACAATCTCCTCGCAGCTCAGCAACCTGCTCGGCCAGATTTCCGACAACTGGAACATCGCCCCTACCTTCCGCAGCGACCGCGGCGACTTCAGCGACGTGGAGGTCGATGTGGCCCTCTCCTCGCGCCTGCTCAACAACCGGCTGCTCTTCAACGGCAACTTCGGCTACCGCGACAACTCGCTCAACACCAACCAGTTTATAGGCGACTTCGACCTCGAATACCTCCTCGACCGCGAAGGCCGCTGGCGCCTGAAGGCCTACAACCGCTACAACGACCAGAACTATTACCTCCGCACCGCCAAGACCACTCAGGGCGTGGGCGTAGTGCTCAAGCGCGACTTCGACTCCTTCTCCTCATTCTTCAACTTCCTCCGCCGCAAAAAGAAATCCACCGCCCCCGCCGACTCCACCGCCACACCCAACCCCTCCCGACAATAAATCCGCAACTCCACCGAAGTATTGGAGCGTCTTTCAGAAACCAAAACCCTTAGCGGCATGAAAGATTTTAATAGGCATAGGGACTTTAAGGTCCTTAAAGTCTTTAAAGTCTCTAAAGTCCCTAAGGTCCCTAAGGTCTTTAAAGTCCTTAAAGTCGATAAAGCCCTTACATATTTATGCGATCTTAGATGTGCTGACAATTCTAAAACTCTGAATTGTAGATATATATACCCTAATTTGCATTCTTTAACAAAACGGGGGGTAATTTGAACTTTTTTTCATTAATTTTGCGTGATGCAATAAAATTATGCATTTATTGTGCTTTCGCTTTCAGCTTAATGCTAACGAAATATCGACCGTATGCAGTCCGCAATTTTATGAAATACCGTTTGCATCCCCTCCCGGCAGCCCCGGAGGGCTCCCTGTTGGCTTTGTAGACTACTTTTTTCATTATCCACCCACCCACTAATCTAAAAAAAATATCACATCCGGAATCTTCAACCCCGAATCTAAATAAAAACCATAAAACACTTTTTCGTATGAAAAAAATCATGATGATGCTGGCATTCGTGCTCGTTTGCATGGTTGCCGGAGCAAAGGATCCCGAAGTTGTCGACGTATCCATCACCGGCGAAGGTGTGGGCAACGGCGGCCGACCCACCATCACCGCCACCTGCTCGGCCAAGAAAGCCAACAAGGTGACCGACGACGACATCCGCCGCTGCGCCGTGCGCGGTGTGCTCTTCAAAGGATGGACCGACAAATCCAACACTTCGGCCTACGACGCCTCGTCCAACCATCCGCCAATCGCCGGCAGCGCCGACCGCGAGACCATGAACGCCGACTATTTCGCCGACTTCTTCGGCAGCGGCGAGGCCATCAAATACGTCGACATCCTTCCCGACACCCGGAAAGTATCGAAAAACGGCAAAGTATACTATGTAAGCCAGATGGTATCGGTCAACGTAAGCGAACTCCGCAAGAAGCTTGAGCGCGACGGCATAACCAAATCGCTGAAAACCGGCTGGTAATACGTCCGCTACCGCTACCGCAACCGGAAACACACCTAAAAACCCCTCCCGACTATGAAAAAATTTCTGACCATAGCCATAGCAGCCTTAATGGCTCTTGGAGCATCGGCCCAGGAAAACCAGATAAAGCGCATCCCATCGAAAGGCTACGACCCCAACCAGCAGAACTACACCACCTTCGAGCGTGGCGTATGGTTTGCAGCCGAAGCTCTCGGCGGTTACTCCTGCCATTTCCACGGCCACAACATGGGTCTGGCCGAAGTCGACTTCACCGTAGGCTACCGCTTCAGCCAGTATCTTAAGGTCGGCGTAGGCACCGGCGCCCGCTACTACATCGACCAGGGATGCCTGCGCTCCAGCGACGTGAAATGGGGCATGCCCATCTTCGCCACCGTGCGCGGCAACTTCATGCCGAGCCTCTACCGCACCACCGTGCCCTACTGGGGCATCGAAGCCGGCGCATCCGTGGGCGACGGCGTATTCTTCCGACCCACCATCGGCGTACGCATCGGCGAACCCCGCCAGGCCTTTACCCTCGGCCTGAGCTACATGGGCCAGCGCATCTCCGCTCCCGACTTCCATATCGAGCAGACCACGGGCAATGTAGTCGACCTCAAGAAAGGCAAGTACACCAGTTTCGTATGCCTGCGTCTGGGCTATGAATTCTAACCTCAAAACGACAACAGCATGAAAAAGTCAACCGCTTTATCGCTTGCAGTGGCCGTAGTGGCCATTGTGGCAGCCGGTCTGAGCAGCTGCTCCAAGCATACCACCCAGATAGCATCGTCGGCAGCATATGCCAACTTCGAGACACGCTGCCTCGGCACCGAGCAGGACGGCTCCCAGACCCTCCGCGCATGGGGCAAGGGCGTCAGCAAGGCCGACGCCATCGAGCAGGCCAAGAAAAACGCCGTGGCCGATGTGCTCTTCAAGGGCATCAAGGACAACGGTCCCTGCAATACAACCCCGCTCGTGCTCGAGGTCAACGCCCGCGAGCGCTACGCCGAATACTTCAACCCCTTCTTCTCCGACGGCGGCGAATATAAGAAATTCGTGCGCGAGGAGACCGGCAACCAGGCCTCGCGCCTCGAAGCCAAAGGCACATCGATCAACAACTGGGGCGTAATCGTCACCGTAGACCGCGAAGGTCTCCGCCGCCAGCTCGAAAAAGACGGCGTGCTAAAACCCGGCACCCGCAACTGATGCCCGACCTCTCCACAAATCCCATTAGATCAGACACCAATCTCTTATTTCTCACATTCAAAAGCAATGAATCTTCTTAAAACCCTCCTTGGTGCAGCCGTCGTAGTATCCGCTCAGATGGCGCTGGCCGCTCCTCCCTCGATTATGGTGCTCCCCGAAAAAAACTGGTGCATCGAACACGGCTATACCAAAACCGTAAAAGACAAGGAATATCCCGACTATGAAAAGGCCATCGGCGACAAGGAGTTCCGCTCGGTCAACACCGCTTTCCAGCAGCTTTTCGCTGAGCGCGGCTTCCCTATGGTGGACGCCACAGCCCAGAGCGAGGAAGACGACATGGACGATGCTATGGACGAGGCTTTTGAAGGTGCCGAATCCGGTGCGAGCGCAGGCTCAAACGCCTTCGATGAACTCGTGAACCGCGCCAAGCCCGACATCACTGTGGAAGTGGAATGGTCCGGTAACAACGCCGGCTCACTCTACTCGGCCGACTTCAACATCAAGGCTATCGACACCTATTCCTCGAAAGCTGTAAGCGCAATCGCCGCCCAGACCGGCGAAGTTCGCCGCACGGTGCCTCTCACCGTAGCTCTCAAGCAGGCTGTAAAGAATAACTTCGACTCCTTCTGCGCACTCCTCCAGCAGCATTTCGACGATCTCCAGGCCAATGGCCGCGAAATCCGTCTTGACGTCCGCATCCTCGACAACGGCGCCGGCACAACGATGAACACCGAATTCGGCGGTCAGGAACTCAGCCAGATTATCTACGAATGGGTTAGCGACAATACGGTCAACCACCAGTTCAACCAGCGCAGCTCCGGACGTACACGCCTGCGTTTCAACCAGGTGCGCATCCCCATGAAAGATACCAACGGACGCCCCATGGACGCCAAGGCTTGGGCCCGTGGCCTTCAGCAGAAACTTGCCGACCTCGGACTCCCGGCTGAAAACTCATCTCCGGCCCTGGGCCTCGGCCGCCTCTACATCGGCGAAAAATAATCCGCCGCTCAGCGCTTCAAACGTATAATTCCAAAAGTCATTCCCTATGAAACTATCGCTTAAGCATATAGCTCTCGCAACCGTGCTCGCAGCCACCGGACTGCAGGCCGGAGCCGCCGAGTGCGAAATCGGCATGGGTATCGCCCCCATCTCCGAAGGCGACAAAGTGCCCGCTTCCGTGGCCCGCAAACTTGAAGCAAAACTCAAGATGGTGCTCTCTCACGCAGGGGTTGCCGCCGGCGACTACGACTGCCAGTTCTTCCTCGCAGGTCGTTTCGACACAGCCTACGGCGAGGCTGCACCCGGCCTGAGCGGCCGCGTTCTTATGAAGACCGACCTCCAGCTCGCCATCTGCGACGGCTCCAACCAGAAAGTATTCGCCACAGCCACATTTCCGCTCAAAGGTGTGGGCGGCTCGGAGGAGCAGGCCCTCACCAAGGCGCTTTCCAGCCTGAACGCCAAGAATCCCGAATTTATCAACTTCGTGGAAAAAGGAAAGGCCAAAATCATCGACTACTTCAACAACAACTATCCCACTTACCTCACCAAGGCCAAGACTGCCCTGAAAGCCCGCAACTACGACGAAGCCCTCTACTGGGCCACCGCCGTGCCCGAATGCTGCACAGGCTACAACCAGGCAGCTCAGCTCGCCAACAGCATCTATACCGACAAGGTTAACTACGACGGCGCCATGCTTCTTGCCCAGGCCGAAGGCGAATGGGCGGCCGATCCCACCGACGCCGGTGCGGCAGCCGCCTACAGCTACCTGGCACAGATCGACCCCTCAGCCGCATGCTACGCCCAGGCAAAAGCCCTCGGCCAGAAGATGGGTTCGGTAGTGAAGCAGAACTACGACTTCGAGACCAAGGAAAAATACCGCAATCAGGTTGCTCTCGAGAAGCAGCGCATCGACGCCGCCAAGCAGGTAGCCGTGGCATGGGCTCAGAATCAGCCCAAAACCGTGGTACGCAACAACTGGATCGTCTGGTAAACACGACATTATCACACTTATCATAAACACACTTCAATGAAAATCAACAAACTTATTGTTGCAGGCGCAGCCGCAGCAATGCTGGCCGTACCCTCAACCATGAGGGGCGACGATCCCAAATTCATGCGTAGCTACATCTACACCATTCTGGTGAACTCCGACGAGCAGAACACTCGTCTCGACCAGGAGGCCCAGGAGACCGACGCCGAAGGCTATGCCGCTACCCTGCAGGAATCCGGACTTTCAAGCCTGGGCGGAATACCCAAATCGGTGTTCCCCACTCTCGCTATCCCCGAGCAGTTCAACGACCACAACCTCGAATGGCGCGTGCTCGACTTCGACCAGATTACCGCCGGCATGACCGACGAAGAGGCCAAGGCCGCACGCCCCAAAGGCAAAGGCGGAAGCGCAACCGGCAAAGCACTTCTGGGCGCAGCCGTAGGCGGTCTGACCGGTGCCAATTCCTCTACCATGATCCGCTACGAGAAAGTCGACGACTATATCTTCGCGGCAGTTGAAAAATTCCTCGGCGAGCATAAAATTGCCGACAACATGGTTGCCAAATGGTATAATTATAACCCCGAGGGCACCCCGAAATTCAACCCCGGTCTGATTATGGAGCGCGGCCTTGAAAACGCATCCGCCGTAGATCTGGCCCAGGCTGCTGTAAACGACGACGCTAAAGCCATGCTTTCCGCTCAGGGTTTCGAACTTATCAACAATACCTTCGTGGTTGCCACCAACCTCCGTTTCCGCAACAACAAGGCCCTTGCCAAGGAAATTTCCGAAATGGTAGGTGGAGCAGCCTCGGCCGCCGGCTCCAACTTCGGCGCACTCGGTGGCCTTGCAGCCCTCGGCGCAAAGAAAGCTGCCGAAGCAGCAACCAACGCCCTGATGAAGGATATGTATTCCGTAACAGCCATCACCAACCTCTATAAACTCGACTGGAACGACGACATCGACATGGCCCTCTCCGACAAAGTTCTCTACAATGAGAACGCCACCCTTCAGGACCTTCTCGACGCCGGTCTCTGCCACCTCACCTACGTAGGGCAGACCAAGGCCCGTTCCGGCGTGAAGAAAGACAAGACCAAGACTCTCGACCAGCTCGCTTCGTCGGCCACCGCACGCGCAATCGACAAAGCCCTTGCCAAACTGCAGGTAGAGAACGAGGTATTCCGTACGGTAGTTCCCATCTCGAGCTGCTCCGACGGCTTCATCTATGCCAAAATCGGCTCGAAAGAAGGTCTGACTCCCGGCGACGAATATGAAATCCTCGAGCAGCAGCAGGACCCCAAGACCCAGAAAATTTCCTACAAGAAAGTAGGTTCCGCAAAGGTTGAGAAAGGCGGCGTATGGTTCAACACCACCGGCGCCGACGAGCTCATCGCCAACGCCGAAGGAAAAGAGGCTGAGGAAATGAAGGCAGCCCAGGACCTCAACTACAGCAAACTGAAATGCGGCAAGAAGAACGACTTCTCCGGCTACTATCTCCGTCTCGCCAAGAAAAAAGGCAAAATCGAGGATTAAAAGCCTGAGGCGTCGGTCGGACTCCGCTCCACCCCCGCTTGAAACTAATCTTCATAAACACACATCAATCACGGCGACGCGCCATGCCCCATCCGGGGCGGCGCGCCGCTTTTTTTACACCTCTGCCGCATTGTATTTTAAAGAACCATTGTTAACACCCTTACATATTTCCGGCCACAGACGGGCCGTTATCACTGTCCGTCAGGGTGCTGACGTAGTAATGTCGTCAGCTTATAGTGCGCCTCCAGGAGCGCCCACAGCAGCCCCGGCCGGCCGTCGCGCCAGCCGCCCTTAAGGAAATAGCTTCTCACAAACCGCCCCAGCGGCTTAACCGCATACGCCGCCGCAGAATAGCGGCGCTTGCCGCGGCGCTCGACCTCCTTTTCAGCATATCGCGACGCCTTCTCCATCCGCGAATTTATCGTATTCTCCTCCAGATGGATAAACGCCAGGTCGCGACGCGAAGCCGGTATCGACTCTACAACGCCGGAAACCACCGGTTGAGCATGTATCACCGGCGGCCAGTCGATTGCATCGCGGCGAGCGAAGCGGGTGACGTAGTCAGGATAAAGCGAATGCAACTCGCGGCCCATGAAGCTGTTGCGCCGGGGAATGCGCAGGGCCGTGGGCGCGTCGGCCCGCGCCGCAACCTCGTAAAGATACTCGCGCAGACGCTCGGGCACCACCTCGTCGGCATCGACAATGAGTACCCAGGGCGACGTAGCGGCCTGAATGGCTGCGTTGCGCGCAGGTTCGCAGATGCCGCAGCGCTCGAAATCCACGATGCGCGCCCCGTGGGCGGCAGCAATCTCGCGCGTGCGGTCGGTACTGTGCATGTCGACCACCACAATCTCGTCGAAACCGCGGAGCGAGCGGAGAACCTCCTCCAGATAGCGCTCAGCGTTGTAGGTGTTCATCACGGCTGAAATCCGCGGTCGGGGGGCGCCCTGGTTTATCTGCTGGGTCGGCATAATTCTAATAATTGGTTTACAGATTCATGGATATCGAAAGCCTTGGCACGCTCGGCCGAGGCTGCGGCAAGGCGCTCACGCATTGCGGAATCAGCCGCCAACTGCGAAAGTGTCGAAGCCAGCGCGTCGACGTCGCCAACAGGCACGAGGATACCGGCGCGCCCCCCGTCGAGCACCTCGGCCGGCCCCGATGGGCAGTCGGATGCCACCACCGGACGTCCGAGCACCATGGCCTCGACGAGCACCAGCCCGAAACCCTCGTATTTCGAGGCGAGCACAAGTGCTTCGGCACGTGATATATATGGGGCTGCATCGCTCTGGAATCCAGTGAAGACGGTGGCATCTTCGATATGAAGATCGGAGGCGAGATGGTGCAGCATAGCTTCGTCGCGTCCGGCGCCGACAACCACCAGTCCGGGAAACGGCCCGTCGGACTCTGTGCGTGCCTTTGCATAGGCCCGCAAAAGAGTCGATACATCCTTTTGGCTCTCTTCAAGCCGCTCCACAGCAACGAAATAGGGTTTTCGCACCTCCACTACCGTCTCCGCCTCACCGCGACGGCGCAGGTCGGCGAAGTTGTATCCGTTGTAGATACGCGTAAATCTAGACGCGAGCTCCGGAAAGAGTCGCTTACCCTCTTCCACCATCACATTGGAGATCAATGCAATATGTACATAATTAGCCATACCGTGCATCTGGCGGAGCGTATGGCGGCGGCTGCGGCGCAGATTCTCCTCGATGCTGAAATGGTAGAACCCAATCACGGGCACCCGACAACTGCGGAGCATCGTGTAAAACGTTGCATCGAAGTCGATTACGGCATCCGCTTGACTGATGAGCCGCTTCAGCCGCCGGTGTGCCACGGCTGTGCGTATCGGATTGAGTATCAGTTCATCGTAGATTTTAGCTGCCGCGGGGATGCGGCGCCTGATTTTTTCTTTGCGCCAATGGGTAAGCGCCGTAGCGTCGACGAGATACTCCACGCGCACCCCCTCGGGAAGACGGGAGCGGTGCACCTCCAGATCGCCCATGGCCGTACCGATGGCGAGTGTCACGTCGTAGCGGTCGAGCGGGATGTTGCGCAGATACTCCGTAAGAATCGTATCTATACCGCCGTCGAGAAACCGACTGATAAGGAAAAGCAGGCGTGTCTTCATACTGTGGGCGAAAGATGGTGATTAGTGCTGTAGCCCTGTGAAATTAAGGTACTTGTCGGCCTCGTAGAGCGCTATAAGTCGACGCCGGCGCGTCGACGCCCCGGAGCTGAGTCGGTCGAGGTTGGCCAGAATCGCTGCTCCATGGCTCTCCATCACCGCCGGAAAGCGGCCGAGACGCTTCCATGTGCGCCCTGCGAGCATTGCCCGCTGCGCCGGAGTTAGCTTCAATGCGTCGGCCACACGCACCATAATCGGCAGCCCTTCAATAAAATATACCCCGGATTTTGACGCTCCGGGCGATACCTTGGCGTTGTGCTGGCGGAAATAGTTGAGTTTTTCGCGCACCTCGACAGCCGCGCCGCGCCGGGCGAGGTTCACCCAGAACAGCCAGTCGCCGCAATATCGCATCCGCGTCTGGGCATCTTCGATTTCCGGAGCCGCCGAGCGGCGGAAAATCGCCATCGAGGCGTTGTAGAGGTCGGCGGTCCACAACAGTTTCTTTTTAATGAAATCCGGACCTTCGTAGCGCTCTATGCGCTGCTGGCCGGGACGATAACGGTCCCAGTCGGCCCCGGGAATCGGAGCGCCGGCGGCGTCGACCATGTGCGAGCCGGTAAAGGCCACCACAGCCTCCGGATCCGCATCGAGCAGCGGCACCAGCGTGGCCAGAAATCCCGGGTCAGCGTAGTCGTCGCTCTCGGCAATCCATACGTAGCGGCCGCGCGCCAGCACCAGCCCACGGCGCCACTGGGCGAACGTCGAACCGGAATTGCGCTCGTTCACCACGATATGCGCCACCTTGGGATGCTCCCGGTAGCGCTCGATAACCTCCCGGCTGCTGTCGGTCGAGCAGTCGTCGAGCAGAATCAGTTCGAAATCCGCAAACGTCTGGGCGAGAATACTGTCGATACGCTGCGCCAGATAAGGAGCGTGGTTGAAGTTCGGCACAATCACGCTCACGGCAGGTTCCGGCAAGCGCCCCTGCGGTTCAATATCTGCTGATGTAGTCTGCATTACACCGGCAAAAATACAAAAAAATTATGCCAACGGCAACCGATGCTCCGCCAGAGCCATCGCATTGCCGTTGGTCATCATTATTATCTCCTGGTGATTAGAGCGAGAAGCGGGCTCCAACCTGCAGCAGGCCCTGGGCGCCGAAGCCGAGTTCGCCGAAGAGCGTCACCGACCGCGAAATGCCCACCGATGCCCCCAGCGGAGTAAATTGATAGGCGAAATAAGTGCAGTTGTACGAGTCCATGTGGTGCGGCATCATATGGGAAATCACTGCACCGAGACCCACGTGGCCGTAAAGCGTCACCATACTGTTGCGCCAGTAGTTATAGCGCCCGTTGAGCATCAGCACGTGGTAAGCAATCGACGAATGGTCCGGACCACCCTTGGTCGTACACGTGGAAATCGAATAACTCGGCCCGATCCAGAAGTTGCGGGCCACGTTGAAATTAACGCCGAGCGTCACGGCACCCCAAGCGTTGTTCACTCCGCCCCAGCCGTCGTGGCAGTCGGTGGCATCCATCTGGGTGTAGCCGCCGTAGCCGATTTGAATTTCAGCCTTCTGGGCGGAAGCCGCCCCTGCCAGGCCCACAAGAGCCACTAATGCGATAAGAAAACGTTTCATAATACTGATGATTGAGGTTTTACTTTTTTGAAGTCATTTAAACTTTTTCTTCGAAAAGAATTTGAGACTGTTTTTGAGCGAATTTCACCCGAAATTGAGGGAGCGATGCGGGCATCGTGACCGAAAATGAGGGTGAAAGCAGCCAAAAAGAGGCCAAACTCTTGAAGAATACGTCTTGTGAAACCATTTTAAGAAAAAGTTTAAAGACTTCTTAAATCGATTTTACCCCTTTTAAACATCCGGCCCTCCGAATCCGATTGCCCCGCCTCGCATGTTTAAGCAATTTTAACAAACGGGGGGGTAAAATGTGCCCATTATACTTACCTTTGCATAAATTGCATCTATTCCGTTCCAATCATACCACTGACCTATAGCCATTTTTTCTCTAACCAATACCACATGTCTCATTTCAAATCTATTCTGCTAACCGCTCTGCTGGGAGCGTCGGCATGCGTGCCGGCGTGGGCGGCTGAAACCAAGCCGCTCACTATCATCATCGACCGCATTGGCGCAGACCCCATCGAGATTGAAGTCTCCACCAGCACGACGATTACATTCGCCGACGGCAACGCCGTAATTTCCGACGATAAGGCCGGAACCCAGACCATACCGCTCGAAGACCTCGCCAACATCAACTTCGAGGGCGAAATAGCCTCGGTCGACGAAACCGAAATCGCCTTCGACTCCGGCGTAACCATCAAGTCGGCCAATGGTCTCGTAACCATCGAACCGGGCGAAGCCGGCATATTCATCTACGCAGCATTCTCAATCGAGGGGCGCATGGTCTGCCAGGGCCAGTCGCCCGCAGCTGTGACAATCGACTTTACCTCCCTCCCCACGGGCGTCTACGTAATCGTCGCAAACAACAAAACGCTTAAATTCATCAACCGATAAACCAATCAGAATCAAATGAAAATAGCAAAATATCTCGCGGGAGCCCTGCTCCTTGCCTCCGGCTTCCAGGCGGTCGCCCAGACCAACGACGAATCCAAGCCAAACGTAATGATTGTCAACACGCCATTCCACCAGTATGTGTTCGGCGTCAAAGACATCGACAATATCGTCTTCCAGTACAGGGATGTGGTACCCGACCCCGACAACTACCAGCAGTATAAGGAAGAAATCCTCAACAGCGCATATCATTATCTCGACCACTGGTACAGCCGCGACTTCGATGATGTCGTCATGCTTCAGGGCGACGAACTCATGGCCATATGCTTCGGTTCTGACAACTACTACGACAATGGCCGCGCAATCAACGGATCCATACACTGCCTTACGCTCGACAACGAGGGCATCCGTATGCTCAATGACCTTATATGGGGCAGCGAGCAGACCTCACTGCTTATCTCGCGCTATGGCGGAGTCGACGGAAAGGATCCGGAGGTAGCGCCTCTGCGCGCCATCCGCGCCTACTATCATTTCTGGGCTATGGAGCTGTTTGGCGATGTGCCTATTATGGACCATTTCTATGGCGAAGGCGAAACCGTCGACCGCCGACCGCGCGCCGAGGTCGCCCAGTTCATCGCCAACGAGCTTGAGGAAATCCTCGCCCAGACCGACGCCGATGGCGCATCCGCCCTCAGCAAGGCCAACGACTCCACGACCTACGGCAAGCCCAACTACTGGATGGCAAGCGCCCTCCTTGCCAAGCTTTACCTCAACTGGGGTGTCTACACAACACCGATCACAGAGGTTACAGCAGACACCCCCAACCCGAAACTCAACCGTTGCGTTGAGCTCTGCGACGAGCTGATGACCTGCGGCTTATTTGATGTCAGCAACGGCTACCGCCGCAAATTCTTCCCCGACAACGGCGTACATATCAGCGACTTCATCTACGCCCTCGATGTTGACCAGGCAAACTGCAATTCCGTAGGCCATCAGTGGATGCGCTGGAGTTACTATAAACAACATAAGTACCTCAAGCCTCAAATCACTGGCTGGGATAACATCAGCGCTACCACAGCCGGAGTTCAGGTCTTGACGCCCGAAGCAGTTAAGAAATTCAACCTTCCCGGCGACGAGCGCAACCAGATGATTCTCCAGGGGCCGGTCTATGCGATGGACTGGGACTACAACTTTACCACCACCCCGGTCAACCTGTATTCAAAAACCAACTGCATCGAGAGTTCCAAAATCGGCCAGCTGGAATTTGTGGCCGACTTCCAGCTTGACGACCCCTCCATCTACTCCGTCGGAGCAGAAATGGCGCCTGCTGCCAACTCAACCACCATTGCCAACGGCACCGCATGGCTCAACAGCCGCAAAGGCGCACGCTGCTTCAAATTCCCGGCAGTCCAGCAGGATTTCGATATGTTCAACCGTCATCAGCAGAACGACTACCCCATCTTCCGTCTGGCCGACATCGTGCTGATGAAGGCTGAGTGCCTGCTGCGCGGAGCCACCGCCACCAACGGCGACACACCCGCATCGCTGATGAACATCGTACGCCGCTGCTCGGGCGCACCCGACGTAACCGGCACGCCGACCATCCAGGACCTCATGGACGAGCGTCTGCGCGAGCTTATCATGGAGCCATGGCGTCGCAACGACCTGATACGCAACGGAATGTTTGAGAACGACTGGGCCTGGAAGAACGGCTGGTATGTTGACGGCGTATGGCATGAGCGCGTAGCCGCCGACGGCACTCCCGCCCGCGACAAAACCCACCGCCTACTCCCCATCCACCGCGAAATCCTCCAGAGCAACCCCAACTGGAGCCAGAACCCCGGCTACCAGGGTCTCTGATTTCCCGCTGCCATTTCTAAACCTATCATCCCTAAAGTGCTCTTTGCAGAGAGCACTTTTCCGCAAAAATGCTCTCTCCGGAGAGCATTTTTCATTTATCCATACCTGTTGTCTGCCGATTGCCGCAATACTTCGGGCCACAGCAATGTAGGGATGCACCCTGGTACATCCGCCATTCCAGGTCCGCAAAACACTAACATTCGGAGCGTACTGCCGAGCTTCAATTCTCGCCCACATTGTAGGGACGCACGGCTCGTGCGTCCGCGCAATCGGCTTAGACTATGCATGTTATATTCGGACGCACAGACCGTGCGTCCCTACAACTCGGGGGGTCCATCATTCCACTTACCCTTTGACAGCCAACATCTCTACTGTTAATATCCGACATCTTCACAAAAATCGATGGCTTATTCACCAAAAGAATTGGAACAAAAGGGTTGGAAAAATGGGAGAAAAGGCGTAAATTTGATGCAGAATTTGCACAAAAGGGGAATTTTGCCCTGTAAGGCCTATAAATACCCAAATCCACCAGCCTCTCCCTATGAAGAAGAAAGTCAAACTCGAGGACGAACCGCTGAGCCTCTCGCAGATCGCACAGCTCAAGAACGTGAGCGACGACTACTCGCATCTCGGCCAGGACTACATCCTGACCCATATCACTACCAACACATCCTATTTCTACGCCCCAGCCGCCCGCCGCTTCGACGGCTTCATAATCATAATCAGTGTGAAGGGCACCATAAAAATCACCATCGACCTCGACACAATCGAGGTTGACCCGGGTTCGGTTACATTCGTGGCGCCCGACCGCGTATTCAAGCCCATCGACTGGGACGGCGACGAGCTCGACGCCTACCTGCTCTTCCTGAGCAACCGCTTTGTCTACGACCTCAACATCGAACTCAACGCCATCAACACCAATCTCTTCACCTCGGCTAAACAGGTGATGGACCTGCGGTCAGATCAGCTCGACGTGCTGATCAAATACTTCCACATGCTCCATCAGAACGCTCTCGACCTCAACCCCTACACCCGCCATATAGCCCGCTCGCTCATGTCGGCCGCCGCCTACCAGCTCATGGCCTACGGCGAGGAAGCCGAGCGCCACACCAAGGCCGAGCGCACCCACTCGCGCAAGCTTTCCTACGTGCAGACCTTCCTGCGCCTTGTGCGCGCCAACTACCGCTCGCAGCGCGCCATTGCCTTCTACGCCGACAAGATGTTCATCTCGCCGAAATACCTCTCGCTCATCATCAAGGAGGCCACCGGCCGTTCCGCCGCCGAATGGATTGATTCCTACGTGCTTCAGGAAGCCAAAAACCTGCTGCGCTACTCCGGCAAAAACGTGCAGCAGATAGCCTACGAGCTGAATTTCACCAACCAGTCGTCGTTCGGCAAATACTTCAAGCACCTCACCGGAATGTCGCCCACCCGGTTCCAGAACAATTGAGCGCAGCCTCTCGATGAACGGAAAAATCAAAGGATACGCCCTCGGAGCCGTCGCCGCCGCCACCTACGGCATGAACCCCCTCTTCGCCCTCCCGCTCTATGCCGACGGCATGAGTCCGGCCAGCGTGCTGTTCTTCCGCTATCTGCTGGCCATACCGGTGCTCGGGGCGATGGTGGCATGGCGACGCCAGCGCTTCGGCGTCACCTTCCGCCAGGGTACATCGCTGGCCGCCATGGGCCTTGTGTTCGCCCTCTCCTCGCTGCTGCTTTTCATGAGCTACAACTACATGAGCGCAGGCATCGCCTCCACGCTCCTGTTCGTCTACCCCATCATGGTGGCCGTAATCATGACGTGCGTCTACGGCGAGCGGCTCACACTATCCACCTCCCTCTGCATACTCATGGCCCTCAGCGGCATAGCGCTTCTTTACAGGGGCGACGGCCACACCACCCTCAGCCTTGCCGGCACGGCAATGGTGTTCGGCTCCTCGCTCTCCTATGCCGTCTACCTCGTCTACATCAGCCGCTCCCAGCTCGACCGGATGCCCACCGTGAAGGTCACATTCTATGTCCTCGCATTCGGCTGGCTCCTATTCCCCGGCGTTGCCCTTGCCGAAGGAGGCATCGACACCCCCTCGCAGCCATGGCTATGGGCCGACCTTTTCGGACTCGCCGTCTTTCCCACCGCCATCTCCCTGCTCTGCACCACGCGCGCCATCCACTACATCGGCTCCACCCCTACGGCCATCCTCGGCGCTCTTGAACCCGTCACAGCCGTGGTTATCGGCATCCTCGTGTTCGGCGAGCGCCTCACCACCCGCGACTGTCTCGGCATCCTCCTCATCATCCTTGCCGTGAGCCTCGTCGTGGCCGGCAGCGCCTCCGCACCCCTACTCCTCCGCATCCGCAAACTCTTCCCACGCCGACCCCGCAAAGTCCGTTTATAGCCCTGGAGATTTATTTTTCCGTCAGCCGTGTAGAAGGCGGAGGAAACGGCGGGCGACGGTATCGGCGGCGAAGCGGCGGCCGATGGAGCGGTGCTGGGCGTCGCGTGGAAATGGTGCGGCAAGACCGCGGGCCATACAGTCGGCTACGGATGCGGGGTCCGGGTAAGCGGCAATATACCCGTTTTCACCATCTGCGACAATGTCGGTCTGGCCGGCCGTACCGAAGGTCACAGCCGTGGCGCCTCCGGCGATGCCTTCCATCAGGGTAGCTCCCATGGTCTCGAAATGCGACGTGGAGAGCACTATTGTGGCCGCCGCATAGAGCTGCGAAAGCAACCGCGCCTCCACATAAGGGATATGTACGTGCGGATACCGTAGCCCGGCCAAGGCGTCAGGATTCTTCAGCGCTCCGAACAATACGGCCACGCCGCGCGGTGCGTCGCGCCTGTCGTTCAAATCGTTAAGCGCATCAATGGCTATTGGAAGCCCCTTCACGGGGTCATCGAGGCGTGCCGCACCCATGGCGATTATGGGTCGGCCGCTTTCAAGCGCTTCGGCAAGCAGGGGGGAAAGCGCGCCCAGGGCGCGACGTGCTTCGTCTGACGTTACGACGGGGAATTCCTCCATCTGCAGCGGGTGGCCGAGCACCTCGATTTTTTTTCCTTCAAAAATCGGGCTTTCCATGCAGCGGTCGCGCTGCCAGGCGCTTACGGCTGCATAGCGTATACGGAAACTGCGGAGGATTTCCATCTTCCGGCCGAAGATGCGTGCCGAAAGGTCACGACGCCCTGCGCGGCCGTGCAGCCACGGGCAAAGGCCGCACCCCTCGGTGTAGCGCGTACAACCCGGCGCCGGCAGATGGCAGATGCCGGTGGCGCACCATAAGTCGTGCATCCACCATACCAGGCGTTTGTCGGTACGCTCCAGCCTCCGGATGTCGGCCAGCGACAGCAATCCCTGACATATCCATCCGAACACCACCACCCGCGCCTCGCGCATCCACGGATGCGATGTGGCGCCGCATCCGGTCGAGGCGTCCGAAACCTTCCATAAATCCTTGCGGTCAAAGCCGTTGCGCACGAATATACCTGCACGCTCCACAGCCTTGGCCACGCGGAAGCGCAGCGGGTCGACGGTGTCGACCCATGGCTTGTCGCTCTGCTTGCAGGCCACGAGCATGCGCGCATCCTCCCCCTGGCGCCTCAACGCCTCGACGAGGCGGAACGTCACCATCGCCGCACCCCCGAGCAGGTCGTTTGTGCTCAGAAACAGTATCATACGGCTGTGGCGTCCCTCCTCCGACGGCGGCGGCGGATTTCTCCCACATAAACTATGCCGCAGAACACGCAGAGCAGCAGCAGCCGCGTCGGGAAGTCAACCCACTCCACCCCCGTGGTGAGCAGTGCCGAAACACCCCAGAGGCCCATCGCCACGGCGAAATAGAAGGTGAGCGCGCCCACGCGGTAGGCGATAGGATACTTCACGCGCCCCACGGCGTAGCTCGCCGCCATCATCACCCCGTAGCAGCAGAAGGCCGCCCATGCGCAGGCCATATAGCCGTAGCGCGGCACGAAGGCGATATTCAGTGCAAGCGTAACCGCCAGACCCAGAAGCGAAAACCATGTGCCCCAGATTGTGCGGTCGGTGAGCTTATACCATAGCGAGAGGTTGAAGAATATGCCGAAAAACAGCTCGGCGAGCATGATTATAGGCACCACGCGAAGCCCCTCGAAATAGGCCGGCGAGATAAAATATTTCAGTACAGGCAGATAGAACATCACCCCCAGGAAGATGAAAAGCCCGAACACCACGAACCACGTCATCGCATCTACGTAGGCGCGCGTCTTGTCGGCTCCCTTCTCGCGGTTCTGCGCGAAAATAAAGGGCTCGTAGGCGAAGCGGAAGGCCTGAATGAACATCACCATCACGATAGCGATCTTATAGTTGGCGCCGTAGATGCCCAGTCCCGTCATGGCCTCCGTGTGGTCGGCCACAAGCATCGGGTAGAGAATCTTGTCGATTGTCTGGTTCATGATTCCCGCTATACCGATAATCAGAATCGGGAATGAATAGCGCAGCATCTCGCGAAGCAGCCGGAAATTGAAATTGTAGTTCTCGGCCAGAATTTCCGGCACCACCATCAGGAGCACCGCCAGCGAACTTATCAGATTGGTAAGGAAAATGTAGCCGATGCCGAACGAGGGATTGTAGAACCACCCGATCCACTCCGGATTCGACCGCCATATGGCCGGACACGCAAGAATGAAGAAGAGATTCAGCCCGATGTTGATGGCTATATTGAGCAGGCGCAGCGTGGCGAAGCGCAGAGGCTTCTTTTTGTAGCGCAGATAGGCAAAGGGAATAGACGTATAGGCGTCGACACCCACCGCTATGGCCATCATCCAGATGTAAGAGGCGTGGCCCGGACAATCGAGCCATACCGCAATCTCGGGCGAGAGCCAGCACGCCGCGATTATGAACACCATCGACGTGAAGCCAAGCGAGAGAAGCGAGGTGGTGTACACCTGCCCCGGGTCGGTCCAGCGGTCGTGGTTGGCGAAACGGAAAAAGCCCGTCTCCATGCCGTAGGTGAGGATTATGAGCACCAGCGCCACATAGGCGTAGAGATTGGTCACCACGCCGTATTCCGCCGCCGCGAAAGTATATGTGTACATCGGCACCAGACACCAGTTGAGAAACCTCCCCACGATGCTGCTCATGCCGTAGATAGCCGTATCCTTGAATAAGCTTTTTATGCCGGCCATTTTTCCGGAAAAATTAATATTTAAAGTATTCCTCTTATTGTAGGGACGCACGGCTCGTGCGTCCGGGCATCTAACTGAGAATCAATTATCCTATCAGGACGCACAGACCGTGCGTCCCTACAGTTCGGTGATTGCCTTTCAGGCTTTACCCCTCGCCGAAGAGGCCGCCCAGACCCGGACGGTCAAGGCCAAGATGCCGCCATGCCAGATCGGTCACCTCGCGGCCGCGCGGAGTGCGCTTGAGGAAACCCTCTTTGATCAGAAACGGCTCGTAGACGTCCTCGATTGTGCCGGCATCCTCGCCCAGCGCCGTGGCGATGGTCGTCAGACCCACAGGGCCGCCGTTGAACTTCGTGATCATCACCGTAAGGAGCTTGTTGTCAATCTCGTTGAGACCGTAGCGGTCGATGTTGAGCGCCTCCAGCCCGTAGCGGGCTATTTCCGGGTCAATCGAACCGTTGCCCTTCACCTGGGCGAAATCGCGCACGCGCCGCAGCAGGGCATTCGCGATTCGGGGCGTCCCGCGCGAGCGCATCGCAATCTCGTGGGCCGCCGATGCCGTACACGCTACCCCCAGAAGTCCCGCCGAACGCAGTATGATGCGCTCCAGCGTCGGATGGTCGTAGTACTCCAGATGGCAGTTGATGCCGAAACGCGCACGCAGAGGCGGCGTCAGCAGCCCCGACCGCGTCGTAGCTCCCACCAGAGTAAACGGCGACAGCGACAGCTGCACCGACCGCGCCCCCGGCCCCTTGTCGATCATGATGTCGATACGGTAGTCCTCCATGGCAGAGTAAAGATACTCCTCCACGGTGTGGCTCAGGCGGTGGATTTCGTCGATGAAAAGCACGTCGTTCTCCTCAAGCGACGTAAGGATTCCGGCCAGATCGCCCGGCTTGTCGAGCACAGGCCCCGAAGTAACCTTGAAACCCACACCTAACTCGTTGGCAATGATGGCCGACAGTGTGGTCTTTCCCAGACCCGGAGGCCCGTGGAGCAGCAGATGGTCGAGCGGCTCGCCGCGCATGCGCGCCGCCTGCACGAAGATGCGCAGATTCTCCACGATCTTCTCCTGCCCGGCAAACGCCTCGAAGCGCCCCGGGCGCAGCGCGCGCTCATAGTCGCCGTCGCGCTCCACAGCGCTGTTGTGTATGTCGAATTCCTCTTGGTCCATAATTTTTGTATTCTACAAATTTACGCATTTCCCGCCAATCTGCAAGCACCACCAAGGTCTCTGTCGTCCTTACAGCCCCTAAACTCTTTAAACTTCCTAAAATCCTTGTTATCCCTCCAATTGCGTCCGGCCGTTGGCTGCTTATTAGGTTTTTTGAGTTATTTGAGCTATCTTTGCCTCGGTTTAGGCCAAAGGGCCCAAAACCTTCCACATTGCTTGCTAATCTGTTGAAATAAAATTACCTGTTTGCTATCATGAACAACACAAATGAGGCCGCCCGGCGCGTGCGCCAGCTCGAGAAAGTGGCCGTGCGCTTTTCGGGCGACTCCGGCGACGGCATGCAGCTTGCCGGCAACATTTTCACCAACGTTTCGGCCGGTCTGGGCAATTCCGTCTCGACTTTCCCCGACTATCCGGCTGAAATCCGTGCCCCGCAGGGCTCGCTCGGCGGCGTCAGCGGTTTCCAGGTGAGCGTGGGCCACAGCGTGCACACTCCCGGCGACACCTGCGACGTGCTCGTGGCCATGAATCCGGCCGCCCTCAAGCAGAGCTACCGCTTCCTCAAGCCCGGCGGCATCATCATCGTCGACATCGACTCCTTCCGCCCCGAGGGCCTGCGCAAAGCCGAATTCGCCACCGACGACCCCGTAAAGGAACTGGGAATCACGGCCCAGGTGGTCGAGGTGCCCGTCACGTCGATGACCAAAGCTGCTCTGGCCGACGAGGGGATGGACCTCAAGTCGGTGCTCAAATGCCGCAATATATTCACTCTGGGGCTGCTCTGCTGGCTCTTCGACCGCCCCGAGGAGAGCGCCCGCAAGATGCTCCGCGAAAAATTCGCAAAGAAACCGGCCGTCTACGAAGCCAACGCCAAGGTGCTCCGCGCCGGCTACGACTACGGCCACAACATACACGCCTCCGTATCGACCTACAGCATCTCGACCGACGAGATCCGCCCGGGCGTATACACAGATATCAAGGGTAACGAGGCCACGGCTTGGGGCCTGATCATGGCCTCCGAAAAGTCGGGTCGTCCACTCTATCTGGGCAGCTACCCCATCACCCCCGCCACCGACATTCTCCACGAGCTTGCAAAGCGCAAGGACCTCGGCGTGAAAGCCTGCCAGATGGAGGATGAGATTGCCGGCGTATGCTCGGCCATCGGCGCCTCGTTTGCAGGCTCGCTGGGCGTTACCTCCACCTCCGGCCCCGGTCTGGCCCTGAAAGGCGAGGCTATCGGTCTGGCCGTGATGGCCGAACTTCCGCTGGTGGTAATCGACGTGCAGCGCGGCGGCCCTTCCACCGGCCTCCCCACAAAAACCGAGCAGACCGACCTGAACCAGGCTCTCTACGGACGCAACGGCGAGTCGCCCCTGGCTGTCGTGGCCCCCGTAAGTCCCACCGACTGCTTCAACATGGCCTTCGAGGCCTCGCGCATCGCCATCGAGCACATGACCCCCGTAATCCTGCTCTCCGATGCCTTCATCGGCAACGGCTCCTCGGCCTGGCGCATTCCCGAAGCCGACGAATATCCCGAAATCCGCGTTCCGCGCGTGCCCTCTGAGTTGCGCGACTCCTGGCGCCCCTACATGCGCGACCCGCAGACGCTTTCTCGCTACTGGGCAATCCCCGGCGAGGACGCCCTTCCACACCGCCTCGGCGGCCTTGAAAAGGACATCGAGACCGGCGCAATCTCGACCGACGGCGCCAATCACGCCCGCATGGTGGAAATCCGCCGCCAGAAGATAGCCCGAATCGCCGACGACATCCCCGCCCAGGAGGTGGTATGCGACTCACCCGAGGCCGCCACGCTTCTTGTAGGCTGGGGCGGTACCTACGGCCACCTCTACACCGCCGCCGAAGAGCTCGCCCGCGAGGGGATGCCCGTGGCTCTGGCCCAGTTCCGCTACATCAACCCCCTGCCGGCCAATACGGGCGAAATCCTGCGCCGCTACCGCCGCGTCATCGTAGCCGAACTCAACACCGGACAGTTCGCCGACTACCTCCAGGCCCGCTTCACCGACGTAGAGATCCACCGCATCAACAAGGTGGAGGGCCAGCCCTTCATGGTTCGCGAAATCACCGATGCCGTAAAGCGCATCGCCGCAAAATAATCCGTCAGCACTCCTAACATCTTACTCACAATGCCTTACACAGCACAACAATATAAGAGCGACCAGCCCGTGCGCTGGTGTGCCGGATGCGGCGACCACGCCGTGCTCAACTCCCTCCACAAGGCCATGGCCACGCTCGGCGTCGCTCCGGAGAAGACGGCCGTAATCTCCGGCATCGGATGCTCCTCGCGCCTGCCTTACTACATGAACACCTTCGGCTTCCACACCATCCACGGCCGCGCTGCCGCCGTGGCCACGGGCTTCAAGGTGGCCAACCCCGACATCACCGTATGGCAGATTTCGGGCGACGGCGACGGCCTCGCAATCGGCGGCAACCACTTCATCCACGCCGTGCGCCGCAACATCGATATCAACATGCTCCTGCTCAACAACAAGATCTACGGCCTCACCAAAGGGCAGTACTCCCCCACCTCGCCGCGCGGTTTCGTCTCGAAATCATCGCCTTACGGCACCACCGAAGACCCCTTCATCCCCGCCGAGCTCGTGTTCGGCGCCCGCGGCAACTTCTTCGCCCGCTCGATCGACGTGGAACTGCAGACCACCCAGGAGGTCCTCGTGGCAGCTGCCCGCCATAAAGGCGCTTCCGTGGTCGAAATTCTCCAGAACTGCATGATTTTCAACAACGGTACACACGCCTACGTGGCCGACCGCGAATTCCGCGCCGACCGCACCATCCATCTGCGCCACGGCGAGAAAATGCTTTTCGGCAAGGATATGGAAAAGGGCCTGGTGCAGGACGGCTTCCTCGTCAAGGCCGTCACCATCGGCCAGGATGGCTACACGCTCGACGACGTGCTAGTCCACGACGCCCATACCCCCTCCAACTTCCTCCACCAGCAGCTGGCTATGATGGACGGTATCGAACTCCCCCTCGCCATCGGCGTGATACGCGACGTCGACGCGCCCGCCTACGATGCCGAAGTATCTGCCCAGGTGGCAGAAGTACGCGCCAAGAAGGGTTTCTCCGCCCTGCGCGACATGATTCTCGCAGGCGACACATGGACAGTGGAATAACCCCTCACATGCCGATGACGCGCGACCTTCTTTTCGACCTCGGCGGCGTAATCGTCGACATCCGCCGCGAAAACTGCGTCGAGGCGTTCCGGCGTCTCGGCTTCGCCGACATAGCCGACTATCTGGGCGACTACGGCCAGCGGGGCGTATTCCTCGCGCTCGAGCAGGGCGCCGTCAGTCCGGAGCAGTGGCGCGCACAGGTGCGCCGCCACCTTCCCGCCGGCGTAACCGACGGGCAGATCGACGACGCTTTCAACGCCTTCATCACCGGTATCCCCCTGGAGCGCCTGCAGGCGTTGCGCCGGCTCCGCGCCGAGGGCCACCGCACGTTCGTGATCTCCAACACCAACCCCGTGATGTGGCACGGCCCCATTCTCCGGGCCTTCGCCGCCGAAGGCCGCGACATCAACGCCTATTTCGACGGTGTCGTCACCAGCTTCGAGGCCGGTTGCTGCAAGCCTGACGAGCGGATTTTCCGTCTCTGCATCGAGCGCTTCGGCCTCGACCCCGCCGCAACCACATTCTTCGACGACTCCGAGGCAAACTGCCGTGCGGCAGCCGCCATGGGCTTCCGGACAATTCATGTGCCACCCTCATCTTCATTCCTTGCTTTCATCTGAAGCGCACTCCGCACCTTAATAATATATAGCCATCCGGCGCCCGGGCCTCAACATTTTCGCCCGGGCGTTGTTTTCATCAGTAAAACCTGAAAAAACCGTAATCAAATGAAACGCATCCTTCTCGCCCTTGCGACGCTTCTTGCCCTCTCGGCTACAGCAGCCTCTTCATGGCGTACCGACATACTCGCCGACGGATATATGGCCCGTACCGTCGACCAGGGCCGCGACTACTCCGGTCCGGTGGTCTCCACGATTATCCGCAAGCTTGTGCCCGATTCATTGCGCGCCAAGGCTCCCGACGGAACGGTTCCCGCCGTGCTCTACGTCCACGGTTTCAACGATTATTTCTTCAACGCGGAGATGGGCGACGAATTCGTTGCCCACGGCTACGACTTCTATGCCGTCGACCTGCGACGCTACGGCCGCTCGCTGCGCAAAGGGCAGCCCGTATTCGATGCCCGCAGTCTCGACGAATATTTCCCCGACATCGATTCGGCGCTCGTAGCCATCAATCCCGCCGGCTCCCGGCGTCCCACCGTACTGATGGGCCACAGCACCGGAGGCCTTATCTCCGCCTACTACATCCACTGCCGCCCCGATGCGCCCGTCGACGCCCTCGTGCTCAACTCCCCCTTCCTCGACTGGAATTTAGGCTGGAAGGAACGCTTCATCCCCATCATCTCTTGGGTGGGACTCATCGACCCGCGGCTGAAAATTTCGCAGGGAATGTCGCAGGCCTACGCTGAAAGCCTCCTAAAGGACCGCCACGGCCGCTGGACCTACCGCACCGACTGGAAAATGCCTCAGTCGCCCGACGTGACGGCCGGATGGATACGCGCCATCACACTGGCACAGAAAGCCCTTCGCGGCGGCCACGCCGACATCAGGATTCCCATACTTCTGATGTATTCCGCCCGTAGCGTCGACGGCTCGCGGTGGACGCCCGAATTCAACCGCGCCGACGCCGTGCTTTCCGTGGCCGACATCGCCCGCTACGGACGCACCCTCGGCCCCGACGTCACACAAATCAAGGTAGTAGGCGGCCTCCACGACCTCCTGCTCTCCTCGCCCGGCCTCGTAGCCGCCCTCTACCCCCGCATCTTCTCCTGGCTCGACGCCAACCTCCCTCACCGCGCCAGTTTCAGGGCGGCGGCGCTGCCGTCGGCCAACTGAACACGCACCAGGAGCACCCTCACGCCCCATGCCGAGGTGTCAACAGCGCGGCGCGTGGGTTCGGAAGCAACCGTGGGGAAGCTGTAGCGGCGTCCCTCCACGTCGTATATTTCCATGGCGGCGATTTCCAGGGGTGCCTCCACATTGAGTGTCATCCCTTCGAACCAGGCGCGCAGGCGCCCGACACCTTCGGCCGCAGCGTCGTCAACGCCGGTAACAACATCGAATCTGAAATCTTTCCACTGGTCGGCAGCCTTGAAGTCGTCCGCCTTTGTATCATACACCCGCAGAAGAACCTCCGAGGGATCAATCCCCTTCCATACCTCCTCGCCGAGCAAGGGCACCTCCACGGCGTTGAGGCCGTCGATGGTGGCGAGGTCGGTCCAGCCGGCCATCGCCTCGGTGCCTATACGGCCGGTGGTCTCAGGAAGTGTGAGCAGCTGAACTCCCTTCCACCCCGACATGGCGTAGTCGCCGATTTCAATCCCTTCGGGAAGTGTGAGCGATGCATCGGCCGTGCCGCCGATAGCAGCCAGCGAGAGGTCCGACAGACGGGCCACGGGGGGTAGCTCGCCAAGCGTAAGCGCCGAGGCGCTGTAGAATGCGCCGGTGCCGAGCTCTTTCAGACTTTCGGGGAAAGTAGCCGACGTAAGGTCGCCACAGACGGCGAAACTCCAGGCGCCGATTTCGCCGAGCGCGGGGCATCCCGCCAGATCGGCCGCAGCGAGGCCGCTGCCGTAGAAGGCCTTTTCGTCAATCTTTTTCAGGGATTTGGGGAATTCCATCGCGGTCAGCGCCTTGCAGCCGGCAAATGCCGATGCGCCGATTTCAGCCACCGAAGGGAGGGTGACGTCGGCCAGCGCAGCGCATCGCGCGAACGCGCCGGCCGGAACCTTCTCAAGTGCGGCAGCCGAAATATCGGCCGACTTCAGCGCGCCGCAGTCCGCAAACGTATTGGCTCCCAGCGCCTTCACCGCAGCCGGAAGCACCACGCTCTCCAGAGAATTGCAGCTGGCGAATGCCGAAGTGCCTATCTTCTCCACTGTGGTCGGGATGACAATCTCCTTGACAGCCGTCGAGGCAAGCGCCCCGTCGCCGATGGCTTTCAGCGTAGCGGGAAGCGTCACTTCAGTCAGCGAGCCGAGCATCAGGGCGCCGTCGGGAAGCACATCGGCTTCGCTCTTCGATACACCGGTCAGAGTCGGCTCCCCCTCGTAGGCCGCTATGCGAGCCTCGCTCAGGTCGAGCGTGCGCAGCGTGCGCCAGAAATTATCGCGTATGTAGTCGAAATCGCGTATATCGATTTCCCCTTTGATTATCAGCTCGGCAGGAGCCGCATCTGCGGCGATTTCGGCAGAAATGGAACCGGGAGTAAGTGTCAGAGTCTCGGCGTTGATATTGAAAAAGGCCGTGGCGGCCACAATTACGGTAAATATATTTTTCATCCGGATGTCAAAACATAGTTAATCATTACTATAACTATTTCGCACGCGATTTATTGTGTATAATAAAGCCGCATTTTGCGCGTTAATCATATTGAATCCGCAGTGGCCACAGGCCCATGCCTATAGTTTACTCAATATGTCTCCAAATTCTCTCTTTACCACGATATTCCGGTGCGTCGCCCCGATGCGTCTGGCCGCTCTTTTCGCCGCCGTAATGGCCGTGGCGGCGTTTTCGTCGTGCATCAACGACGAAATCAGCTCCTCCGCCTCCGACCAGCCCACGTTCTCGACCGATACCGTGCGCCTCGGCACACTCTTCACCCTCGGCCCCTCGCCCACGCATAAGTTTCTCGTCCACAACCGCAACGACAAAGGCATAGTGATAAGCCGCATAGCCTTCGCCGACGACCCGACCGGCGCCTTCCGCCTCAACGTCGACGGCATCAGCGGCAAGGAATTCTCCAACGTCGAAATCCGCGAAAACGACTCCATCTACGTCTTCGTCGAAGCCACACTCCCAGAAAACGGCCGCAACATGGCCGTCGACGTAATCGCCCACATCGAATTCCTCACCAACGGCGTCACCTCGCGCCTCCCCGTCAAGGCCTCCGGACGCGATGTGGAGCGCTTCCGCGGCAACACCCGCATCACCGCTGACACCCGCCTGAGCGACCTCAAGCCCATACAGGTCTACGACTCCATAGTGGTCGAGGAAGGCGCCACGCTCACCATTCCAGCCGGAATGGAGATGTTCTTCCACGACGACGCCCGCCTCGTGGTCCACGGCTCCCTGCGCGTCGAGGGCACCGCTGAGAAACCCGTCGCCCTCACCGGCGACCGCTTCGGCTATGTAGCCGCCAAAATCCCCTACGAAATCATGTCGGGCCAGTGGCGCGGCGTTGAATTCTCCGAAACCTCGCGCGACAACTACATCTCCCACGCCTCCATCCGCAACACCGTGGAGGGAATCGTGCTCGACCACACCACCTATACCCCCGAGGCGCCGGCCCTGCGCATCGTCAATTCGCAGGTGCGCAACTCCAAGAACTACACCCTCCTGGCCATCCATACCGGCGTCGAAGCCGCCGGATGCGAATTCACCGACGCCAGCTACGGCATCGTCGGCCTCATCGGTGGCACCCACTCATTCAGCCACTGCACCTTCGCCAACTACTACCTCTTCACCGCCCTCGGCGGCCCGGCCGTGCAGCTCGCCCACCTCGACGCCGACCACACCTCAGAGGAAGGCGACGACGCAGCGCTCCCCTACCTCTCCGCCACCTTCACCAACTCGATAATCTACGGCAACGGCGGCGACATCAGCCACGGCGACCTCGATTTCTCTCAGGTATATCTCTACCGCTGCCTGCTCAAATCCAACGGCACCGACAACGACCATTTCGTCGACTGCCTCTGGGGCAAAGACCCGCAGTACTACACACGCCGCGAGGACTACCATTTCGACTACCGCCTCAAGCCCACATCGCCCGCCGCGGCAGCCGGACTTCCCGAATACACCTCGCCCCTTACCCCCGCCGACCGCTTCGGCACCCCCCGCTCCGCCACCACCCCCACCCTCGGCGCCTACCAGCTCCCCGACTAACCCCCACCCCGTTATGCGATACTTCATCTCGGCCGGCGAAGCCTCCGGCGACCTCCATGCAGGCGCTCTGATGCGCGAAATCCGTCGTCGCCATCCCGACGCCGAATTTACCTTCCTCGGCGGCGACCATATGGCCGATGCCGCCGGCTCCGCCCCGCTAATCCATATGCGCGACATGGCTTTCATGGGCTACTGGCAGGTGCTCAAAAATCTCGGCAAAATCTCGCGCAACCTCCGCGCCGCCCGCGAGGCCATAGCCTCCACGCGCCCCGACGCCGTGGTGCTCGTCGACTATCCCGGCTTCAACCTCAAGCTCGCAGCCTACGCCCATTCGCTCGGCATCCCGGTGTATTATTACATCTCCCCGAAAGTATGGGCCTGGAAGGAATGGCGTGTCAAGGATATGAAGCGCTACTGCACCAAAATCCTCTCCATACTCCCCTTCGAGGAGGAATACTTCCGTGGCAAAGGCCTCGACGTGGAATACGTAGGCAACCCCTCGGTCGAAGAGGTCGACGCCCGCGTGGCCTCCATCCCCTCGCGCGAGGAATTCATAGACCGCTGGCGTCTGGCCGCCGACCGGCCCATCCTGGCGCTCGTACCCGGCTCGCGCCGCAACGAAATAGCAAAAAACCTCCCCATCATGGACGAGGTCGCACGCCGCCATCCTGAATTTCAGGCCGTCGTGGCCGGAGCCCCAGCCATCGACCGCGCCCTCTACCGCGACTTCACCACCCTCCCCATCGTCGACGACGCCACATTCGAGCTGCTTCACCACGCCACCTGCGCCCTCGTCACCTCCGGCACCGCCACCCTTGAGACCGCTCTGCTGGGCACCCCCCAGGTAGTATGCTACCGAGGCAACGGCACCCGCGCCACCTACTCCATAATGAAGCGCCTGCTGAAAATCCCCTTCGTATCGCTCCCCAACCTCATCGCCGGCCGGGAAATTGTTAAGGAACTCCTCCTCTACCTCTGCACCCCCGACACCGTCGACGCCCAGCTCTGCCGCATCCTCCCCGGTACCCCCGGCCGCGACGAGATGATGCGCGGCTACGCCCGCATGCGCTCCCGCCTGGGCAACCTCAACGCCCCCCGCCGCGCCGCCTCCCTCCTCCCCTAAGGTTCCCCTCCCATCCCCCTCCCGTTTTCAAATTCCTCTCTTCCTCCTCCCCTGAGGTTCCCCCTCCATCTCGCCTCCCCCTCCGCCCCCGTCAAAGGCGCGGTTTTCCGCATCCGGCGAGAATCGCCGGAAATCCCCGCCTCATGCCCCCAAATTATTTCCCCTCTTTTGTTCTTGTGCCGCTGGCTTGCCAGCGGGCGGAGCTTCGCGCCGATTTGTTTTTAAATCCGATTTTCCTTACCTTTGTCTGTGGAGCCTCCGGCATCGCCGCCCGGGTTCCCACGCCTGCATCTACAGCCATGAAAAAGGCCTGCAACGGATTGAACACCATGGAGCGCATCATCGCCCGAGCGATGGAAATGCCCGTGCATTTCTACCGCTACGCCATCTCGCCGCTCCTTCCCCCGTCCTGCCGCTTCACCCCCACATGCTCGCAATATGCCATCGAGGCCCTGCGCCGTCACGGCCCCCTGCGAGGCTCATGGCTGGCCATCAGGCGAATCCTCCGCTGCCACCCCTGGGGCGGCTCGGGCTACGACCCCGTGCCGCCGCGCCCGGGCCAACAAAACCGGGCGCCGGTGCGTTAATCCTTTTGAGCCAATTGCTCCAGATTCTCAACCAATCCCGCTCATCCGATGACTCCCACCCACGGCCATCCTGAAAACTCCCCCGAATTCGCCGGCCTTACAGTTAACTCCGGTGTTGCCCAGCCACCTGCCGTCAACCCCTACCTGAAGCCGCGCCGCCGCACGGCCCTCCCGTCGGCCGCCGACCTCGTGGAGGGGATTCTCAAAGGCGACGTCACGCGCCTGGCGCGTGCCGTCACGCTTGTAGAAAGCATTGCCCCCCAGCATCAGGCCATCGCACAGGAGGTTATCGAAAAATGCCTCCCCCACAGCGGCCACAGCCGCCGCATCGGCATTACAGGAGTGCCTGGAGCCGGCAAATCGACCTCCATCGACGTATTCGGCCTCCACGTGCTCCGCAACGGAGGCAAGCTCGCCGTACTCGCCATCGACCCCTCCTCCGAACGCACCAAAGGAAGCATCCTCGGCGACAAGACCCGCATGGAGAAACTCGCCCTCCACCCCTCGGCGTTCATACGCCCTTCACCCTCTGCCGGTTCGCTCGGCGGCGTAGCCCGTAAGACCCGCGAGACAATAGTGCTCTGCGAGGCAGCCGGCTACAACAACATCTTCGTCGAGACCGTCGGCGTAGGCCAGAGCGAGACCGCCGTCCACTCCATGGTCGACTTCTTCCTGCTCATCCAGCTCGCCGGCACAGGCGACGAACTCCAGGGCATAAAGCGCGGAATCATGGAGATGGCCGACGGCATCGTCATCAACAAGGCCGACGGCGACAACATCGACCGCGCCCGCCTCGCCCAGGCCCAGTTCCGCTCCGCCCTCCACCTCTTCCCTACACCGCCCTCCGGCTGGACGCCTGAAGTCCTCACCTACTCAGGCTACTACGAACTCGGAATCGCCGAGGTCTGGGATATGATCGACCGCTATTTCGACTTCGTCGAGAAAAACGGCTACTTCGAGCGCCGGCGCCGCGATCAGGCACGCTACTGGATGTACGAGACCATCGACTCCGAGCTCCGGCGCCGCTTCTACGACGACCCCGACCGCGCCGCCCGCATCGCTCAGGCCGAGCGCCTCGTGCTCTCCAACCGCCTCAGCCCGTTCGCCGCAGCCACACAGCTCCTCGACCCAAATTCAGCAAACTAACAACACCTTATATACTACTATGGCAACCAAACCCGCCGCCTCCGCCCCGCGTCGCGCGGCAAAAACACGCACTCTCGCTATCTATAAGAACGACCCCTGGCTCGAGCCCTACGCCGCAGCCATCGAGGGGCGCCATCAGGACGCCGTCCGCAAGGAAGCCGACCTGACCACCCACTGCCACTCGCTCAAAGACTTCGCCAACGCTCACCAGTACTTCGGCCTCCACCGCGTAGGCGACTGGTGGTCGTTCCGCGAATGGGCACCCAATGCCACCAAGATATACCTCGTCGGCGACTTTTCCGACTGGAAAGAGCTCCCCGAATTCGAGCTCAACCCCCTGCGCAACGGCGTATGGGAAGTTCACATCCCCTACGACAAAATCCACCACGGCCAGCTCTACAAAATGAGCGTCCACTGGCCCGGAGGTCAGGGCCTCCGCATCCCCGCCTACGCCACCCGAGTGGTCCAGGACCCCGAGACCCACATCTTCTCCGCCCAGGTATGGGAGAACACCCCCTTCCGCTGGACCGTCGAGAACTTCACCCCCGACACGCGGCCGCTCCTCATCTACGAGTGCCACATCGGCATGGCCCAGCAGACCGAAGGCGTCGGCACCTACGCCGAGTTCCGTGACCGCATACTCCCACGCATCGCCGCCGACGGCTACAACGCCATCCAGATCATGGCCATCCAGGAGCACCCCTACTACGGCTCATTCGGCTACCACGTATCCAGCTTCTTTGCCGCATCCTCGCGCTTCGGCACCCCCGAAGACCTCAAGAGCCTCATCGACCGCGCCCACGAACTCGGAATCGCCGTAATCATGGACATCGTCCACTCCCACGCCGTAAAAAATGAAAACGAAGGCCTCGGACGTCTCGACGGCTCCCACAACCTCTATTTCTACGGCGACCACCGCCGCGAGCACCCCGCATGGGATTCCCTATGCTTCGACTACGGCAAAAACGAAGTGCTCCACTTCCTGCTCTCCAACTGCAAATACTGGCTCGAGGAATACCGCTTCGACGGCTTCCGCTTCGACGGCGTAACCTCCATGCTCTACTACGACCACGGCCTCGGAAAAGCCTTCGGCTCCTACGCCGACTACTACGACGGCAACCAGGACACCAACGCCATCGTATACCTCACCCTCGCCAACAAACTCATCCACGAAATCAACCCACACGCCATCACCATCGCCGAGGAAATGAGCGGCATGCCCGGCCTCGCCATCAAAATCAAAGACGGCGGCATCGGATTCGACTACCGCATGGCAATGGGCATCCCCGACTACTGGATCAAACTCCTCAAGGAGAAAAAAGACGAGGACTGGCACCCCACCTCCATCTTCTGGGAACTCACCAACCGCCGCGCCGACGAAAAGACAATCTCCTACGTCGAAAGCCACGACCAGGCCCTCGTAGGCGACAAGACCGTAATCTTCCGCCTCATCGACAAGGAAATGTACTGGCACATGATGGTCGGCGACACCAACGCCGCCGTAGCCCGCGGAATGGCACTCCACAAAATGATACGCCTCGTAACCCTCGCCACCATCAACGGCGGCTACCTCAACTTCATGGGCAACGAATTCGGCCACCCCGAGTGGATTGACTTCCCCCGCGAAGGCAACGGCTGGAGCTACAAATACGCACGCCGCCAGTGGGACCTCGTCGACCGCGAAGACCTCCAGTACAAATTCCTCAACGCCTTCGACAACGCCATGATCGAACTCATCGGCGGAACCTACAACTTCCAGGCCCTCGGAATCGAAAAACTCTGGGAGAAAGACGACGACCAGGTCCTCGCCTTCCGCCGCGGCCAGCTCGTATTCGTATTCAACTTCTCCCCCACCCGCAGCTTCGACAACTACGGAATCCTCGCCCCCGCCGGAAAATACAAAGTCGTGCTCTCCTCCGACTCCCCGCGCTTCGGCGGATTCGGCAACATCGACGAGACCGTAGACCACCTCACCCAGTTCGACCCGCTCTACAAGCCCATGGGCAAAGAGTGGCTCAAACTCTACCTCCCCGCCCGCTCCGCCCAGGTCCTCCGCCTCGCACGCCAGCGCCGCCAGCCCGAAAAATAAACCATATGTCCGAAAATCTTTCCATAGATTTGTCGGAGAGCGAATTGCGCGACCTCCTCGACACCGAGGCCGCGCGCATCAACTCCCCGGCATTCATCGCCGACGACCCCGTGCAATTCCCCCGCCGGTTCACCTCGCTCCCCGACGTCGAAATTGCCGCCCTCCTCGCCTCCACCATCGCCTGGGGCAACCGACGCATGATCTGCCGCGACTGCGACCGCATGCTCGCCCTGCTCGACAACCAGCCCCTCGCCTACACCCTCGACCAAGGCTACGAAGACCTCCCCGACTGCAACATCCACCGCACATTCTTCGCCGCCAACCTCCGCCACTACCTGCGCGGACTCCGACGCATATACCTCCGCCACGGCACCCTCGCCGACTTCGCCGTCGCCGAACGCATCCACCTCTCCCCCGCCCCCTCCTCTCGCCCTCTATCCCCGCTCCCCCGTCAAAGGTGCGGCTTCCCGCTTCCGGCGAGCATCGCCGGAAATCCCCCATCGCCTCCCTCCTTGCGCAGGCTTAGGAGGTGCGAATTATTTCGCATCTCACGCGCTCGGCTTCAGCCGCCCCTTCTCTCTTCCCCTCCCTCTCCTATCTTTTGTTTTTGTGCCGCCGGCTTGCCGGCGGTCGGGGTAATCCCCGATAGGTTCTTGTGCCGCCGGTTTGCCGGCGGTTTGCCTCTGCGAGGCAAATCCTCCTAATCTGTTTGCGCTCCGGGCTTCAGCCCGGCCATTCCCCAACCAGCCAGAGTGCTCAAATCCTAACCCTTAACCCAACCACCAATGTCACTATTCGAAATCTTCGGCACCCTCGCCGCCATCTGCATGGTCTTCGGCTACCTCCCCCAGGCCATCTACACCATCCGCACACGCGACACCGACGCCATCGCCCTCCCCACCTTCCTCCTCATGGGCCTCGGCTCAATCTTCTTCATAATCCAAGGCTTCTATAGCGAACCCGTCAACATCCCCCTCATCGTCACCAACTCCATCACCGCCGTCTCCTCCGCCATCGTCTTCGGCATCAAAATCTACAACGACTACATCTCCCCCCGCAAAAAATAACCCTCCCCCGCAAAAAAACATTCCCCACCCAAAAGTAGGGATGCACCCTGGTGCATCCGCCCTTTCCACCCTTTCCTCCCATCCCCTTCCACCCCTTGGGCGCCATCAAAGGTGCGGCTTCCCGCTTCCGGCGAGCATCGCCGGAAATCCCCCATCGCCTCCCTCCTTGCGCAGGCTTAGGAGGTGCGAATTATTTCGCATCTCACGCGCTCGGCTTCAGCCGCCCCTTCTCTCTTCCCCTCCCTCTCCTATTTTTTGTTTTTGTGCCGCCGGCTTGCCGGCGGTTTGCCTCTGCGAGGCAAATCCCCCTAATCTGTTTGCGCTCCGGGCTTCAGCCCGGCCATTCCCCAACCAGCCAGAGTGCTCAAATCCTAACCCTTAACCCAACCACCAATGTCACTATTCGAAATCTTCGGCACCCTCGCCGCCATCTGCATGGTCTTCGGCTACCTCCCCCAGGCCATCTACACCATCCGCACACGCGACACCGACGCCATCGCCCTCCCCACCTTCCTCCTCATGGGCCTCGGCTCAATCTTCTTCATAATCCAAGGCTTCTATAGCGAACCCGTCAACATCCCCCTCATCGTCACCAACTCCATCACCGCCGTCTCCTCCGCCATCGTCTTCGGCATCAAAATCTACAACGACTACATCTCCCCCCGCAAAAAATAACCCTCCCCCGCAAAAAAACATTCCCCACCCAAAAGTAGGGATGCACCCTGGTGCATCCGCCCTTTCCACCCTTTCCTCCCATCCCCTTCCACCCCTTGGGCGCCATCAAAGGTGCGGCTTCCCGCTTCCGGCGAGCATCGCCGGAAATCCCCTGTAAATCCCCCGGTGAAACCTCCCCGTGAATCCCCCGGTGTAGCCTCCCCAAAAATCCCCCATATAAAATAATTCCCGCCACGCGCAAGGAATAGAAAAAATTTCGTAACTTTGCCCCGTGCAATCCCACCACCATCAGCCCGGATGGCGGAATCGGTAGACGCGACGGTCTCAAACACCGTTGGAGCAATCCATCCCGGTTCGATCCCGGGTCCGGGTACAGATAACGGCTGACAATCGTTTGATTTTCAGCCGTTATTTCTTTTATAACGTGTACTAAAAGTGTACTATCTACGAAAATCACGCAATTCCAAGCGAATGAGTTTGTAATTTTTAACAGCCATTCGTTATATTTAATTGCCTTTGTTTTCTTGTTGTATGACAATATAAAAAGCCACTCGGATTGTGAGCGGCTTACTTGGGGTGTATGAATAGGCTGGATTTATTCCTTGATGGAATTGAGGTCACGGAATAGTTTTACGTATTGCGGCCACATATAGACTATGCCGTAAACGATAGCAAACAGTATAGTAGCAACCATCGCCCAAAAACATGTTTGGTTATAACTCCAAAAGGATTGGAAAAGGAGTGTAAAGAAGATGACGAGGCAAACAATGAAGAACACCTCTCCCGAAATCATCATCAGCTTTATGTTTGCCGTCTTGGGAAAAAGATTGGCCGGAGAGAGAGACGCCACATCTATACGGTTCAGTTGGAGATACACAAAGATGTACCACACCGCACCCACAGCAAGACATACGGCCATGCCAATTTTAAGATAGTTGGGGAACGATTGAGGTTCTACGTTGCCGAGTGCCATTGCTGTGAAAACAATAGCGAGGATGATGCAGGATACAAATCCTTGACGGATTTTTTTGAGTATCTTGGTTTTGGCAGTTTGGGAGGTTGACACATCTATCTTGATGTCAGAGTTTGTCTTTGCGAGCACCTGCTCAAGCGTTGACATACTTTTTTTAAGTTCGTTGAGTTGCATATTACATCTGTTTTGAGAGTTTGTCTTTAATACGGTGGATTTTAACTGCAACAGTGTTGCGTTTAAGACCGAGTGCATCAGCTATTTCATCATAAGAATACTCATCAAGCCAAAGGAGTATAATAGCTTTCTCGATATCTTCAAGTTTATTTATTAGTGAGTGCAGAACTTGAAGATTCTCCTTTTGTGCATCGTCAATCTCGGAAGAGAGGTCGAGCAGACCAAAATCAACCGACACGGTTTCTATGGTTGATTTTGACGAGCGCAAGGCCATGAGTGCCGAATTTACTGCTACCCGATAAATCCATGTAGATATTTTGCTGTCACCTCGAAACTGTTTTAATCCCAGCCAGATATTGACATAAATTTCTTGCCGAAGGTCATCAAACGGCAATTTATCGGTAGCATAGAAATAGCTGACCTTGTTGATGATTCGGGAGTGCTGCTTTATGAGCGAGGCAAAATCACTTTCGTTAGTTGGTGGGTCTGTCATACTTCGTTTGTTTTGTTTGCTTTGCCTCGTTAGGTGCAGATTTAGCCCCGAAAGTTTCATATACGCGAATTTTTTTAGATTTTTTGTTTCTCTCTGCAAAGTTAGTAATAATCAAGGCACTACGCACTCTTATAATGTAAGATAAAAATAACGGCTATCCCTCCGGTTGAGGTAATTGGTAATTGTGGAGAGATAGCCATTGTGGTTGCGGCGGTAGTCTTTTTGCCCCTGCCTCCCGCCATCACCCCGACGCTTCCCCTTTCGGCTCACTCCCCCTTAGCCTCCCTTTTGAACTTCGGTGCCCTCCCGGGGGTTAAAATATAGAATAACTTCCCGGCCATGGCAACATCAAATACGGCTCCGGTCCCTGCAAAATCGGACGCTCCGGCAAAATCGGGCGCGCTGCACGGCAACCTGCTGATTCTGGGCGCCACCTTATTTTTCGGCGTAAACATCCCGGTGGTAAAATTCCTGAATCCGGAATGGCTGACCTCCAACGATATAACCCTCTTCCGCCTCGGCGGAGGCTGCATTCTTTTCTGGCTGGCGTCGCTGCTGACGCGCGGCGACAACCGCATAGCCCGCGCCGACTTCCCGCGCATCCTCGCCGGAGGCGGCCTCGGCCTCTTTGCCTTCATCTTCCTTTTCAACCTCTCGCTGCGCTACGCCAACCCCATCGACGTGTCGATTATCATGACGCTTCCCCCTGTGTTCGTGATACTTATCAACGTCCTGTTCCGGCGTGCGCGCCCATCGTTGCTCGAACTGGGCGGCATCATTCTCGCCTTCGCCGGCGCCGTAATCGTAATCATGGCCCGACACACCGACATGCACGCCTCCGACGCCCTGCTGGGCAACCTCCTCGCCCTGGCGAGCGCCCTCTGCTATGCAATCTATCTCGTTGTGCTTGAAGGCCCCACCCACCGCTACCGGCCCGTAAGCCTGCTGCGCTGGGTGTTTCTCGCAGCCTTCATCCCCGCCATATTCCTCATCGGCGCATTTCCCCACGCCCCGCTCTTCCATGCCGAAGGCCAAACCCTCACCCCCTGGCTCATGATAGCCTTCGTGGTGGTCTGCCCGACTTTCCTTGCCTATCTCATGGTCAACCCCGCCATCAAGCTGATAGGCAGCGTGCTGGTCTCCATATACCAGTACCTCGTGCCCGTCATCGCCACAATCGCCTCCGTCCTGATGGGACTGGCCACCCTGCGCCTCCCCCAGATTCTCGCCATGGCAGCCATCATCGCCGGCATGCTCCTCACCAACCTCGCCAAGCACCGCCGTCAGAAGATTTTAGGACAATCGGCGTCAATTAAGTAGGAAATGTGTTATCTTTGTGGGCAAGTTTGTTGCCCAGCTGACATTTCTTCCCCACAATGAATCAGAATATCCAGCATATCCCCTCACGGGACAACCGTCCCGCCGCTTCCGCGGGCGAAACGCGCCCGCTCGTAGGCCTCACGCTCGAAGAGCTTCGCAAAGTGGCGGCCGAATGCGGGCTGCCGCGCTTCGCCGCCACGCAGATAGCCAAATGGCTATACGACAAGCGTGTGGAATCCATCGACCAGATGACGGACATCTCCAAAGCCGGGCGCGCCCGGCTGGCCGAATGCGGCTACACCGTTGGCCGCGAGGCTCCTCTTTCCGAGGCCCGTAGCACCGACGGCACGGTGAAATACCTCTTCCGCGGCGCTCCGGGGCGCGACGTCGAGGCCGTATACATTCCCGACCGCGACCGCGCCACGCTATGTGTATCCTCACAGGCCGGATGCAAGATGAACTGCACCTTCTGCATGACCGGCCGCCAGGGCTTCCACGGCAATCTCACAGCCCATCAGATTCTGAACCAGGTGCTCTCGATCCCCGCGAGCGAGTCGCTCACCAACCTCGTCTTCATGGGAATGGGCGAACCCACCGACAACCTCGGCCCCGTGCTCCAGGCAATCGAGATACTTACTGCCAAATGGGGACTGGCATGGAGCCCCAAACGCATCACCGTCAGCTCCATAGGCAAGCTCCAGCCCCTGCAGCGCCTCCTCAACGAAACCAAGGTCCACATCGCCATCTCCATCCACTCTCCATACCCCTCGGAGCGCGCCTCGCTGATGCCCGTAGAGAAGGCCTACCCAATCAAGGAGGTCGTGGAGTTGCTGCGCGGCTACGATTTCTCCCACCAGCGGCGCCTCTCGTTCGAGTATATCATGTTCCGCGGCGTCAACGACTCCCCGCGCCACTGCCACGAGCTCGCCCGACGCCTCCACGGCCTCGACTGCCGCGTGAACCTCATACGCTTCCACGCAATCCCCGGCTCCGACCTGCTTCCCTCCACCCCCGAAAAGATGGAGCGCTTCCGCGACGCCCTCAACGCCGAAGGAATCACCGCCACCATACGCGCCTCGCGCGGCGAGGACATAATGGCCGCCTGCGGCATGCTCGCCGGCCGCGACAACCTCTGCCCCACCGAGCCGGAAGGCAGCCATACCGACAATCCAACCATCTGATATTCCATAAACTATGAAATACCTGACAACCCTCCTGCTTCTTCTGCTCCCCGCGCTTGCAGCCCGGGCCGACGGCGAAGGGGCAGCCATACAGTTCGCCGAAAAGGCATACGATTTCGGCACCATCGCCGAGCAGGGCGGCCCCGTAAGCCACGAATTCGAGTTCACCAACACCGGCGACGCCCCGCTGATGATTCTCAACGCCACAGCCTCCTGCGGCTGCACGCGCCCCGACTTCCCCAAAAAGCCCGTCAAAGCCGGCAAAAAAGGGAAAATCAAGGTGACATACCTCCCCGCCGGGCGCCCCGGCGAATTCGAGAAGACCGTAACGGTGAAGACCAACGCCAAGCGCCCAAAAAAGGTAACTCTCCGCATCAAAGGCTTCGTTAACCCCGACGCCCGCTGATACCACCCCGTCAATACTGCCGCCCGTTGATTACCACCACGTTAACACCAACCACAAGCTAATGAAACGTCCGACTTTCGGCCTCACCCTGCTTCTGGGAGCCATCCCAGTCCCCGCCGCCTCCACTCAGCCCACCGCCCCGGTTCAGAGCGCTCAGGGCGTGGAATGGCTCGCCACATCCCACGATTTCGGCGCCTTCAAGGAAGACGACGGCTCGGTATCCACCACCTTCAGCTTCGTGAACCATGGTCCCGAAGAGGTAGCCATCCGAGCCGCCCGCGCCTCGTGCGGATGCACCACCCCGGCCTACACCAAGACCCCCGTCGCCGTGGGCGACACCGCCACAGTCAACGTGAAATTCAACCCCACGGGGCGCCCCGGCCGCTTCTCCAAGAGCGTCACAGTCGACATCGCCGGAGGCCCGCGCACGCGCCTGGTAATCAGCGGAGTTGTAATCGGTTCGAGCAACACCCTGCGCTCCCGCTACCCCATCGAACACGGCGAAATGAAGCTCCGCACCACTCAGCTCCCATTCGGCACCGTCACCAAGGGGAAGGCCAAAGCCGCCTTCCTCGAGGTCTACAACGCCTCGGCCGAGCCAATGACTCCCTGCTGGAGCGGTCTGCCTCCCTACATCCGCATCGCCACCTCCGGCAGCGACACTATCCCCGCCGGCGAGCAGGCCGTCTACGCCCTTACGCTCACCCCCTCGCAGACAGAACTTTACGGCATTCTCACCGATTCTGTGTTTATCGCCCCCTCGGCGGGAGCCGAGCCGCTTAAAATCGACCTGACGGCCATCCTTGAGGAGGACTTCTCGCGTCTGACGCCGCGCCAGCGGGCTGACGCACCGGTGGTGGCCGTCGACCCCGACCGCGTGAATTTCGGCGAGCTCAAGGCTGCCGACGGGCCCCAGACGCGTACCTTCACCATACACAACCGCGGCAAGAGCGACATGTACATCCGGCGCCTCTACACCACCGATCCCGGTGTAACCGTAAGCATCGACCGCACGAAAATCAAGAAAGGGAAGCACGCCACAGCCACCGTCACCGTAGACCCATCGCTCCTGCCGGCCGACATTCTCAACGCCCGGCTCCAGCTCATAGCCAACGACCCGGAAACCCCCATCTCGCTGGTAAGGGTAGTAGGTCTGTTAGCCCGCTGACGTCCTCTCCAGCCACTCTCCCGCATCTCTCCCGCATCTCGGCCGGCTCTCTTCCGCCCAATAATACTTCACCAATCACACACATCTTCCTCCAACCATCAGGCAATGGCTAAAGACCTCCTCAACCGCTACATCTGGATTGTCGACACAATCCGCCGCTACGGACGCATATCGCGCCGCGAACTCAACGACCTCTGGAGCCGCACACCCTACGCCGAGGGCGAACTTGAGATTCCAAGGCGCACATTCTTCAACTACCGCCAGGCCATCGAGGAGCTCTTCGCCATCCGCATAGGCTGCGACACCTCCACCTACGAATACTATGTGGAGGGCCGCGAAAGCCAGACCCTGACCGACTGGCTGCTAAACGCCTCCGTAACCTCCAGCGTGCTCAAGAACTCGCAGGATATCGCCGACAGAATCATGCTCGAGGACGTCCCCTCGGCGCGGCAGCACCTCGCCACGGTGATGGAGGCCATACGCGAGAGTCACCCCGTGCGCTTCAACTACCATCCCTACACGCGCTCCAACCCCTCGACGGGCGTTGTGGTCGAGCCATACTTCCTGCGCATCTACCGCCAGCTCTGGTACATGACCGGCCGCTGCGTGGCCGACGACAAGGTGAAGACCTATTCGCTCGACCGTATCAGCGACCTCACTATAATGCCCGACCGCTTCAAGGCGCCCGACGACACCGATCCGCAGACGTATTTCCGCAACTCCTTCGGCATCGTGGTCGACCAGTCGGCCCCGCGCCGCGTGGTATTGAAGGCCGACGTGCGCCAGGCCAAGTATTTCCGTGCGCTGCCGCTTCACCCCTCGCAGTCGGAGATGATTACCGACGCCTATTCCATATTTACTCTGGAGCTGCAGCTCACGCCCGATTTCGTGGCGCAGCTGCTGAGCTACGGCCAGAGCGTAGAGGTGGTGGCTCCGCGCGAGCTACGCAACATGGTGGTATCCAGCCTCAGAAAGACGCTCGCCGCCTACAACGCAGGCGGCGAGAATTCCGAAGGCTGATATTCATGGGAAAATCCCGATTAATCCAGATTATCCCGATATATCTCGATTATTAAAAAAGATTCCGGTTCAGAAGTAGAAATTCATCGACTTGGGATAGAAGAGCATTCCGGAGCCGACTTCCTGGGCCACGCTCTCGCCCATCGAGTTGGCTACGATGGCCAGGGCGAAGCGAAGGGCTGCCGAGGGGCCGTTGGCGGTGATAAGGCGGTCGAGAGCCACCACGGCAGTGTCGCGGCATATGGCGCCGTGCATCTGCTTTTCGAAGCCGGGATAGCAGGTGGCCTCCTTGCCGTCGAGAATACCCAGCGGAGCGAGCACCACGGCCGGCGATGCGCATATGGCGGCAATCTTGCCCGAATTGGCCTGATTGAGAAGCAGGGTGTTGAGCGGCGCATACTGCGAGAGGTTAGTGGCGCCGGGCATACCGCCGGGGAGGATAAGCCATTCGGGAGTAATGAAATCGGTTTTCTCGTAAACTACATCGGCCGTCACCGCAATGCCGTGGGCACCGGCCACGGTGCGTGAATCGGTGATGGAGACGGTCTTGACATCCATGCCGGCACGGCGCATCACGTCTATTACGGTCAGGGCTTCGACCTCTTCGAAACCGGGAGCAAGGAATACATACGAGGTGTTCATAGGAATGTGTTTTATGGTAGGATGATAATTAATTCAGATGTGTGATAATTCGACAAAGGCGGAGAGGGAGAGGCTGAGAGGGAATGCGCAGGCCTTTATGGCCATGAATAATGATAACATTCGATTGAACAACGCAAATATGGGATTAAAAGTTCGGATTTGCAAGCAAAAAATCGACAATCCGGCAACAAAAATTTCAGAGGGGCCCACGAAACTGAATATTTTGCCGCCTATATTGTAATCTTAGAGACCCTAAGGACCTTAGGGACCTTAAGGACCTTAGAGACCTTAGAGACCTTAACGACCTTAGAGACTTTAGAGACCTTAACGACCTTAGAGACTTTAGAGACTTTAGAGACCTTAAGGTCCTTAAGGAAGAGGCCTTAATGGGCTTTGATGCGCCCGAGCTGGGCGCCGATGAAGCGTGCCAGTTCCGGATTCTGCGAGAGCGAGAAGGGGCGCGCCTGCTCCGAGCGGGCCACGTGGAGGGCGATGGCACGCGTCATGATGCAGTCGTCGTGATAGCCGCGTCGGGCGCAGTATGAGCCGTTGGGCATCAGTTGATAGACGTTCATCTCGTCGGCCGTATGGTGGTCGCGCTCCACATAGGAGCCGTCGCGCACGGCGGCGATAAGCTCCGTGATTATCATCTGCTTTGTCTGGCGGTTGGTGTGGAAGCCGGGACGCGCCGGCCCCGAGCCGTCGGGGCTCTGGCGCATGTAGAGATTGGGATAATGGTCGTATAGCGTATGGAGGATGTATGCCCCCTGCTCCGGAGCGTCGCTGCCGGGTCGGTCGGCCGACTCCAGGGTATTGCTCTCGAACACGAGCAGAGCGCGGTTGTAGTAGGCGGCTATGCGGGCGGCCGCCCAGGTGAGCAGGTCGTGGTCGGTGTGTCCGCGCCACTGGGCCACCACCTCGGGCATCTCGCCGTCGGTGCGCACCACGGCAATTACGCTCCAGTCGGACGTGCGCGAGCGTCCGCCCACGTCGACAGCCGCCACATAGCTGGCGCCGCGCACGCGGTCGCTCCATAAGCTCAGGCATCCCGTGGAATCCTCGCGGAAGGAGAGGCCGCGCAGCGAATCCGGGCCTGTGGGGCTTCCGCAGGCCGACACAATCTCGCCGCGCGCCGCAGGCTCGCAGCAGTCCATGCGCAGAGCCTCCACATGAGCCGGGGCGAACACGGCGCTCCCGGTGTTGATGAAGGCCTCCGAAGCGGTGGTGGGATATTCGGCGAACATCTTGTCGTCCGACTCCATCTCGCGGCGCTTCGAGCGGTACCACTGTATCTGCGCCAGCGCGCAGCCGTGAATTTGCCAGAGCTCCAGTTCGTAGGTGGATAGCGACTCCCAGAGCGCCCGGCGGTCGTCGGGCTCGGCCGAATAGATGTCGATTTCGTGCCAGGGCACGAACAGGGGTGTCTTGTCGCTGTCGCCGCGCTCGGCGCGGTCCCATTCGCGCTGAAAGTAGTTGCCCATGCCATTGGCCGTCGACTCGACGACCACCATCGTGAGCGGCGCCATGGCGATGGCACCGGCAATGGCGCGCACGGCATCGTCGGGCGAAGAGGTGTGGGTATCGTCCCAGAAGGCCACCTCCGAGAGGTGAGCCATGGCGTAGTCGGCGCCGCGCACGGCGTCCTGATTGCGCGCCGAGGCGGTCGTGACGTTGCAGCGGCGCCCGGGGATGGTGCGCACCTCGCGCTGCCCCTCGTAAGGGGCAAGGCAAAGCTTCCGTTTCTTCTTTTTGCGGCTTTTCGAGCGCGACGGGACTTCCGCGCCGCCGGCATCCTCCTCATCATCGTCGCCGCATTCGTCCAGCCATAGCTCCTGAGGATACTCGGCGAGCGTCTGCGAGAGCATGCCGCGTATGCCTGCCGATATATGGCTCACCTGCGTGCAGATGAGCGAATTCCAGTCGGTGGTAAGCACGCTCTGGATCCACATCATATACATCTGTGTCATCGTCGAGCCGCCCCACTGGCGCGCCTTCAGCAGAATCGTGCGGATGGGGCGGCCGGCCAGACGCTGACGCTCGAAAGCGGCCAGCAGCCTCCGCTGGGCATAGTTGAGCACGAAGCGCACGCGGCGCCCCCGGCATTTGTCCTTGATGCTGACACACGTTGCCGCCCAGTAGGCGAAATCATGGCGGAAGCGCAGCAGCTGCCACTCTCTGCGCGACCCCACACGCGCCAGCGCCGGGTCGTTGGCCATCGACTCGGGTATGGCGACGGGACACGACGCCACGCCGTCGAGCGCCTGCTCCAGCGTGTCGGCATAGCCGAGCTTCGGACAGCGAGAGCGCACGAATCCGGCGTCGACGTCCACGCGCCGCTCGGGCGCACCCTCGGGGAAGCGCCCTATAAAGGGATCGAACAGCGCGCAGCGCGCCTCGACGGCACGCTGCCGCCGGGCATCCTCCGCCTCGATTTCGGCCGACCACGGCAGACGGTTGAGCGTGGCCCTGGCGCGACGCGCGAGCTCCGCATCGGCCTCAGCACGGCGCCGCGGAGTCGGCACAGCCACCGGCCAGCGTCGGCCTCCCGGCTCGGGCTTCAGCGCGGGCGGCACATTGTAGTCGACCGGCAGCAGATCCGGTCCCATTTTGAAGAGGGGGGAAGGTAGTATCATTTTCGTTCTCGTAATTTGGCGTCTTTATATAGCGGCGCATCTTTGGCGTCGCGACGGGTAAACTCAGGCTCGGTCATTGACCTTAGTCAACTCCCTTCGCCTTCGCCCCGCCGCTCCTAAAATCTGCACCACTCTAAAAAGCCGCCTGCCATCCGGATTGCAGTAAATAATTTTAAACGGCGCATCTTTGGCGTCGCGACGGGGAATGCAAAGTTACAACCGATTCAGGCGGATGCCTGTCCAAAAAATCCGCAACCCGCATTTTGTTTTCCACCAGCCTGACCCTCAATCAATTGCGAAGTCAAAAAAAATTGCATGGCTATACTCGGGCCCGGAGGTGCGAAAGGATTCGCACCTCCTGCTCCCGCCATTCAGCTTGCAAAGGCGTAGCGGATTTGGCAAAAACAGGCCGCGATTAACACTCTTTAGTTTTAATTAGCATAAATTTGGGGGGGTAATAGTTGAAGTTTGTAACTTTGCGACGCAATTCGATAACGGATTGTAAAACTACATTTTAACACTTCCGGATTCGCGCCGGGAGGGGGTAAGCAAAGTATTGAATTGGTGCATTACCCCGGCTTCCGGCATCAGAACCGACATCACTCATTACACAACACCACAAAGGGTTAAAACACATCCAAAATTCTTCATGCTTATGAAATTAAATCTACTTGCCGCACGCATCCTCTGCGCGCTCCTCACCGCATTCACCGCCCTCTCCGCCTCCGCCTACTCCTTCGAAGTCGACGGCATCTACTATAAAATCAACTCTTCCACCGACAAAACCGTCGCCGTGACTTCCGGTCCGCGCTCTTTTCAATACACCGGCAAAATTACAATACCTTCCGAAGTGAATCATAATGGGATAACATATAAAGTTACATCCATTGAGTCCGCATTTCAAAATTCATCCATAGAAGAAGTTTCAATTCCGGATAATGTAACAGAGATTATATGTGCATTTTCCGGCTCCCACTCGTTGAAGTCTGTAGAATTACCCAAAAATCTGAAGACCCTGATAGGTGCTTTTATGGACTGTACAAGTCTCATATCCATCACGATTCCAGAGGGTATAGAAAAGATTACAGGATTATGTTTTACAGGTTGTAGTTCATTGCAAACTATTATCATTCCTGAGAGTGTTACATTTATCGAGACATCATCAATTGATTGGTGTACCAGTCTTCCAGAGATTCGAATCCCCGACAAAGTCGAGACGATTGGAGAGCAGGCATTAGAGTATTGTACGAATCTGAAAAAAGTGGAAATTGGCATCGGAATAAAAACTATTGAGGGAGAAGTATTTCGCAGTTGTCATAACTTGGAATTAATCACAATAAATGCCATCGAGCCTCCCACAGCTGTAGAAATTCCTGCCGGTCAAACATATGGAGGTACCTTCGATACCTGGCATTACGAAAACACCGACCTGCGGGTGCCTGCTGAGAGCATCGAGAAGTACCGGACGGCGCCGGTATGGGAGAATTTCTTCAAGGACCGCAATCCGCTGACGGGCATAGAGAATGTTGAAGCTGCTGAAGGTGCTGAGAGCGAGGTAGTGGCGCGCTACGACCTGAGCGGGCGCCCCGTGGCCGACGACTATCGCGGCATGACTATCGTGCGCCGCGCCGACGGCTCGACCGCCAAAGAAATACTCCGCTGAATCAGCGGAAATTACCGATAATACACGCCGCTGCGACAGCGGCAGCATCAACCCCTAATAGGCAATTATAAGATTGGCCCGGCGAAAGGATACCGGGCAGACATCCCGGCGGCCGGCGGATTGCGAAATTCTCCGGCCGCCCTTCTACACCTTAAGGGCCTTAACGACCTTAAAGACTTTAGAGACTTTAAGGACCTTAAAGGCTTTAGGGACCTTAAGGACTTTAAAGCCCTAAAGGAGGTTAGGGAGCTGAAAGATGAAGAAATTTGAAAGAAATGTATCTCTTTGTGCCTTTGGTTATCACAATTATTGATACTTTTGCAGAAATGATACTACTAAATCTTACCGTTCATAATCAGCGCCATGAATGAACTGATTCCCCATCTCGGAAATTACAAGAAGTTGCTTACCTATCGAAAGGCCGAGGTAATCTACCTTATAACCTTCTATTTCTGCAATAAATTTCTCAGTAAAGGGGACAGAACTATCGACCAGATGGTACAGGCAGCTCGAAGCGGCAAACAGAATATCATTGAAGGAAGTGCTGCGGCATCGACGTCGGCCCTGACAGAGATCAAGCTGCTGAATGTGGCAAAAGCGAGCCTCAAGGAGCTGCTTGAGGATTATGAAGATTATTTAAAGACTCGCCGGTATGAGCAGTGGCAACCGGGTAGTGTGGAATTCGAGGCGATGCGTCGACTTGGCAGGGAGCATAACGACGCCGATTATTTTATGGAATTAATCGAAACGCTTCCACCTCAGACAATCGCCAATATGGCAATCATACTTATCAATCAGGCTGATTATCTGCTTTTCAGACAGCTCTCGAGGCTGGCGGATGATTTTACAAACAACGGCGGCTTCTCGGAGCGCATGTCGAGAATCAGGAAAGAAAAACGAGGCTACTGACCCCTCCCACCCCAGAGCCTCAACGACCGTAAGGACTTTAAAGACCTTAGAGGCCTTTGGGACCTTAGAGACCTTAGGGACTTTAGGGAGGGCGCGAACGCAGAATGGGGGCCGGAAGGGAGAAAATTGAGAGGCGGGGAGGGTGAGGCCGAAAAAAAATACTGAGGGAGGGGGAAATATGTTGATAGAGGGGAAATATGTTGGGGAGGGGCGGAAACGGCTATTTTGTTTCGAGAAATTTATTGCTAAATTTGCGTGCGGAAAGTTCCGGAAACGCCAGGGTCGCCAGCGGCCCGAAGCGCTCTCTCAATCCATTCACTAACAATATCCCCGCCGGGCTTTCCACCCACAGCAACGATGAATTATTCGATACTGGACTTTTTAGGGCTTCTCGGAGCCGTAGGCCTCTTCCTCTACGGAATGAAGGTGATGAGCGAGGGATTGCAGAAAGCGGCGGGCGACCGCCTGCGCAATATCCTCAGTGCGATGACCCGCAACCGCTTCACCGGCACGGTGACGGGTTTCTTTATCACGGCTCTGATACAGAGCTCCTCGGCATCGACGGTGATGGTGGTGAGCTTCGTGAACGCCGGTCTGATGACGCTGGCACAGTCGATGGCCGTAATCATGGGCGCCAACGTGGGCACCACGTTCACGGCCTGGATCATAGCCCTTTTCGGCTTCAAGGTCGACATCTCGGCCTTCGCCCTGCCACTGATCGGCCTGGCGGTGCCGCTTCTGTTCTCCAAGAAAAGCAAGACGAAATCGATAGGCGAGTTCACCATCGGTTTCGCTTTCCTGTTTATGGGCCTGGACATGATCAGCAAATATGTGCCTGATCTGCAGAGCAATCCGGAGATGTTCGCCTTCCTGCAGCGCTACGCCTCGATGGGCTTCGGGTCGGTGCTGATATTCTGCCTGGTAGGCGTGGTTGTTACGATGATTATCCAGAGCTCGGCGGCGATGTTCGCCATCACGCTGATAATGTGCAGCAAGGGGTGGATAACGTTCGACCTGGCGTGTGCGCTTGTGCTCGGCTCGAACATCGGCACGACGGTAACTCCGCTGCTTGCCTCGATGAGCGGCAACGTGGCGGCCAAGCGAACGGCCATGGGCCATCTGCTGTTCAACCTCTTGGGCACGCTCTGGACGCTTGCGGTATTCTTCCCCTTCGTGGACCTCAACAGCTGGATTACCGAGGAGATCGGCCAGGGGGACCCCGCAGGGCTCTACAACTACGTGAGCAATCTCCAGGCCACCGACCCGGGGATGTACAACCAGGTGATGGCCGCCGGCCTTCCGACCGACGACGGCGTGGTGCTCCACCACCGCTCGGTAATAGCCCAGATGCAGGTGAGCGTATCGTTCGGCCTGTCGATATTCCATACGGTCTTCAACCTGATAAACCTGAGCATAATGATCTGGCTGACCAACGTCTACGTGAAAATCGTGGAGATACTCGTGCCGGCCAAGCACTCGGGCGACGACGAGTTCCAGCTGAAATTCATCTCGGCGGGCATCCTTTCGGCCTCGGAGCTGAATATCTCGCAGGCCGAGAAGGAGATGCACGTATTTGCCGAGCGCGTGGGGAGGATGCTCCCCATGGCCCGGGACCTGGTTCACACCAAGGCGGGAAGCGACGACTTCAACCGCACCTACTCGCGGCTGGAGAAATACGAGGAGATTTCCGACCGCATGGAGCTTGAGATAGCCAATTACCTGAACCGCTGCGCCGAAGGGCGTCTTTCCAACGAGTCAAAGCGGCGGCTTACGGCCATGCTCAGCATCGACAGCGAAATCGAGAGCATAGCCGACGCGATGCTCGGCGTAGGCAAGATTCTGCTGCGCAAGCAGGAGAGCGGCGTTCACTTCAACGATGAGATATACTCGAACATCGACCTGATGTTCGGCTACGTGGAGAAGTCGGTGGGCGGCATGCTCAAGGTGCTCAGCAATCTGGAGAACGTCGACGAGCACGACATAATAGCCTGCTACAACCGCGAGCGCGAAATCAACAATCTGCGCAACCAGCTCCGCACGGCCAACGTGGCCAACATCAACGGCCGCCACTACGAATATCAGAGCGGCATCTACTACATGGACATCATCTCGACCCTCGAAAAGGCCGGCGACTTCATAATCAACGTGGTAGACACCATCCGCGACGAATTCCGCAACAAAAAGTAAACCGCCTTCCCCCGAACCTCCTAACCCACCCTACCGAGCCACGATGGCCTCAACCCTTTCGGCCAACCCCTTCAACACCGCCACCGAGGCCGACGCCCCGGCGTCGGCCGCCGACCGCGAGCTCTACAGTTCGCAGGCTCCGGCATGGACCCACGGCCACGCGGGGCAGCCACGACCGCTCACGCCAGCCACCGACTCGGGGATTCTGGCCATACTGGTGGCCATGCTGGTGCTTGTGGGGCTCAACATGCGCCACGTGCGCCGCATCTTCTCGTCGCTGCCACAGGACCTTCTGTCGGTGCGCCGGCGCAACAACGCCTTCGACGAGCATACGGCCAACGAGACCCGCGTGATAGCCCTTCTGCTGCTCGGTACCGCCGTAATGGAGGGTCTTCTGCTTTTCCTCTGGCTGGGACGCATCGGGCCGCTTACCACCGCGGCCACCGTATTCTCCACCATCACGGCCCTGATAGCGCTGATGGTAGCTTTCTACCTCTTCCAGCTGGCCGCCTGCGCCACAGTTGGCTTCACATTCACCGACCGGCTCTCGGCCTCGCTCTGGCGCCGCGGGCTGAACGCCTCGACGGCCATTCTCGGCATCGCCCTGACGGCCCCGGCCATGGTGGCGCTCTTCTATCCGGCCTTCCGGAGCGACATGCTGCTGGCAGGTGCCGCACTTTACGTTTTATCACGTTTATGCTACATATATAAAGGATTTAGAATTTTTTACGACAAAATCCCCTCATTGCTTTACTTTATTTTGTACCTTTGCACCTTGGAAATAGTCCCAGTCATCGCCGCTTGCCTTCTGGCATCGGAAATTTGTGTAAAAGCGCAATGAAGATTAAGAAAATTCTCGTTTCCCAGCCCAAACCATCTTCCGACAAATCTCCATATTTCGATATAGCAGCACGCCACGGCGTGGAAATGGTATTCCGCCCCTTTATCAAGGTAGAAGGCCTGAGTGCCCGCGAATTCCGCCAGCAGAAAATCAACATCACCGACTTCTCGGCCGTAATATTCACAGCCCGTACGGCCATCGACCATTTTTTCCGTCTCTGCGAGGAGATGCGGCTTACCATTCCCGACACCATGAAATATTTCTGCACCACGGAGTCGATAGCGCTCTATCTGCAGAAATACATCGTATACCGCAAGCGCAAGATTTTCCACGGCGAGACCGGCAAGCTCGCCGACATGCTCCCCTCGCTGACCAAGCACAACAAGGAGACATTCCTCTACGCGGTGAGCGACGTGCATAAGAACGACACCAACGCCGAGATGCTCGACAAGGCCAAAATCAACTACACCAAGGCTGTTATGTACCGCACGGTGAGCAACGATTTCACCCCCGACGAGCCTTTCGACTACGATATGCTGCTGTTCTTCTCGCCGGCCGGCATCGACTCGCTGCTCAAGAACTTCCCCGAATTCCAGCAGGGCGACATCCAGGTGGGCTGCTTCGGCGCCTCGACCGCCAAGGCCATCGAAGAGGCAGGGCTTCGCCTCGACCTCTCGGCTCCGTCGCCCAAAGCCCCGTCGATTACTGCCGCGCTCGACCTCTTCCTCAAGGAGAAGAACGCCTGAGCAGCCGGGATCGCTCCCTCTCCACCCCCATCCTGTTCCATCCAGATGCAGCGCAGATATACACTCGGCAAAGCCCACAAACTCTGCAGCCAGACGGCCATAGAGACCCTTTTCGCCACGCGGCGCGAGGGGTGCTCGATGCTCGCCTACCCTCTGCGCGCCGTATGGGCCGATTCGCCCGAGGGGTACGCGCAGCAGGAGCGGGTAGAATTTCTGATTTCCGTGCCTAAGCGCAAGCTGCGCCACGCCGTAGACCGCGTGAAGATGCGCCGCCGTATCCGCGAGGCCTATCGCCTGAACCATGGCGACATCGCCGGCTCCGAGGGGCCGCGCCTCCAGGTGGCATTCATCTATGTGGCTGACCATCTGGAGCATTACGGCCGCGTGGAGCGTGCCATGAAGCGTATTCTCGCCTCGCTGCCACGCTGAGCGCTGTAGCGGCATCAGCTACAAAATGTAGCCGAGATTTCGGCTTTTTAACAAAATTTTTCTGAAATTAGCTTAATTAATTTGCAGAAAGGGGATACGATTCAGTAGCTTTGCAGTCAGAAGATTGTTTAGGTATCCCAGCCAGTCGAACACACACATCCGGGCCGTTCTTAACAAAAGCACGGATTCCCTCTCTCCCCCGCGAAAAGCACCGACACACCAGCACTTACACCAGTCTTTCGACATACTACGCACATTATCACACACGCAATCCCAGATGAAACGATATACACGAGTCTTAAAGACCCATGCATCAACCATTCCCGCATCATTGCGGCAAGTGGCATTCATACCATAATGCCGAAACCGCAGGGATGAATGTAGGGATGCGCCCCGGTGCATCCGTTCCCCCCACAGCCAAATTCGCAGATATGCGGATGCACCAGGGTGCATCCCTACAAGCGAATGGCAGCCAAATAATTACAACCGTATTTAGATTCAAAGGCAAAATATATTTTTAAATACAAATAAGATAGGCAATTAGTAGATTGCCCGAAGAGAACCGGGCAAAGAAAAAGCAGGTGCCGGATTGCGAAATCCGACACCTGCGCGTTTTATATTTTAATCAATCAGAGGGCGAGCTTGCGGGTGGAGCCGAGGGCGCTCACGAGGTAGACGCCACGATGGAGCGATGTGGAGGCCACGCGGGCACCGCTGACGGTATACACCTGATATTCAGCGGGCGAAAGCTCGCTTCCGTCGGGAGCATAGACGTGGAGGTCTGAACCGACTACCTTCATGGTGAAGCCGCAGCCGTCGGGGTTGCTGTCGGAGAGGACGCCGTCGACGCCGAGTGTATTCTCGGAGGCGTAGACCAGATAGGCCCCGGCAGGCACGCCCTTGATATAGGCGCCTGATATAGTGGGTTGCGACTCACCCGAGAGCAGCGGGCTCTGGTCGAGAACAACCATGTTGCGGGGGTTGACGGTAGCCGGAATGTAGATGTCGGCCGTGCCGCTTACGTTGGGGTTGACCACGAGAAGGAGCTCGCGCGAGCCGTCGGTGAGCGTCAGTGTGCGTCCGCCGCTCCATGCGTCGAGCGAAACGGTGGCTTCGGCCGACTCAGCGAAGAGCGTGGGATTGAGCGTGCGCAGGTGGATAAGCTGGCGGTAGCTCTCGTGGAGGCTCTTGTTGTTAGCATTGTTGAGGAGGCTCCAGACCACGCGCTTATTGCCGGTGTCGTTGCCGCCCGTGGAGTTTTTGGTCGTCTGGTCGGCACCAAGTTCCTGGAACTGCCAAATCATGTGGGAACCGGGGGTAAGCAGCATCTGGGCGGCCACGGAGCCGAGGCGACGCATCATCATGGGAGCGTTGCCTTTTACGCCCGTGGCGCCGTAGGTCTTCACCTTATATGCCATACGCTCTTCGTCGTGGCTCTCGGCGTAGCTTACGGTGGAGCCCCAGAGGCGGCCGCCGTCGCTGGGAGCGTAGAAGCGGCTGAGGCCGGCGCCGGATTCGAAGCCCATGGCAAACTGGCAGGAGGCGTAGTTTACGTTGGCCCAGTTGAGCTCCTGGTCGCGGGCCATGTCGTTTTCCTCCTCCACTCCGGCGAGGTTTTCGTTGATCATGTAGGCGTCGGGCTTTACGGTGCGCACGGCGTCGTGGAGTGCCTTCATGCGGGCCACGCGCGAGGCGTTGAACGCGCCGGTGAGGGCTTCGAGGTTGGAGGGGTTGCCCCACTGGTTGGTGGCGGCGTTGTAGGTCGGGTTGTTGTATGAATCGTTGTAGCCCAGGCCCTTGACGAGGTCGAAGCGGAAGCCGTCGGCCTTGAACTCGGTAATCCAGTATTTGAGGGCGTCCTCGAAATGCTGCTCCACGAGTTCGTATTCCTGCTTCCAGTCGTTGAACACTGAATATGCGTGAGGGGCCGAGCCGGCGGCGTTGAAGAATTTGGTGGAGATGCCTGGGTACATGTTGTACCACGGGTGACGGCCGTCGACGTGGTTGAACACGATGTCGAGAATCACGGCCATGCCGCGTTTATGGCATTCGTCGATGAAGCGGCGGTAGGCGTCGGGGGTTCCGTAGGCTTTGTCGGGTGCGAGATAGAAATTGGGGTTGTAGCCCCAGCTCTGGTTGCCGCTGAACTCCATGATGGGGAGGAGCTCCACGGCGTTGACTCCGAGGGCCTTGAGATAGTCGAGCTTTTCGATGGCCTTTTCGATGGTGCCGTCGCCGCGGGCAGCGTTTTCCGTGCCCGTGAAGTCGCGGACGAGCAGCTCGTAGATTACCAGGTCTGAGCGGTCGGGATCCTGGAAATCAGCGACTTCCCATGCATAGTCGCTCTCAGTGCTGTTGAAAACGGCCAGGGGAATGGTAGGTGTGGCCACCAGGCGCGCCGGATAGGCGGGCATGTCGGGGAATACGGAGGCGGGTATGGTCTTGTCGTTCTCATAGTCGAGCACGAGGTGTGCATAGGGGTCGCCTACCTCAATCTGACCGTCGACAAGGTAGTAGTAGGTCTGGTTCTGGCCGTTGGCCACGCCGGGGACGGTGCACCAGAAGTAGCGGTTGCCGCCAAAGTCGGTATAGTTCATCTGCTGCGAGCCGACGAGGGCGTAGTCGTTCCACGAGCCGCGGAGCACGACCGATTTTTTGTCGGGAGCCACGAAGCAGAATGTGGCGGAGCCGTCGGCGTTGGGCGTTACGCCCAGCTTCGGCGTGCCGCCGGGATATGCTTCCTCCTTGGGCTGGGGGAAATTTTCAGGGAAGAGCGTGAGGTAGATGTCGCCGCCCATGAGGGTCTTGCCTTCGGGCTTTGTGCCGGAGGTGGCATGGAACACGAAGGTCAGCTTCTCGATGGTCTCGCCTTCGGGAACGCCGTACCACTCGCGGATGTCGGGGATGGTGAGCGTCCAGAGGTTGGGGCCGGCGTAGGTCATCTTGAATTTGGCCTGGGGGGTGTTCCAGTTTGAAGTGCAGTAGAGCCAGTCCTGATTGGATTTGGACTTGTCGGTAATCACACCGGTATGGGCGTAGACGGCGGCCGACGATGAGAGGCCGACCATGCCGCGGTTGCCCCAGTCGGCATGGAAAGTGATAACGACGTTTTTGGTATCCTGAGTAATCACCTCAGGCTGGGTTGTGACAACCTGGGCGCTGACGTCGACGCGGCCGAAGAGGGCCACCAGCAGCAGCGCCGCTGCAAGGCGTAGAAAGTTTTTCATAAAAATTTGCGTAAAATAATCTCTTTTCGGTATTAGGAATAATCCCTCTGGGGTTGGATTGCGTATCCGCCTGCAAATATGGCGAAAAAATTCGGAAACCGCAACACGGCAATGTGAGATTTGGCGGGTTGGCGGGGGTTTTGTAACTTTGGAGTGATGGAAAAGAGTAAAGATACTGTTGAAAGCCCTAAAGGCGGGAAAAAAGGGATTGTAGGGAAGGTGGTACAGTTCGGCATCCCGCTTGTGGTGACCGTGGGGCTGTGTGTGGCCATGTTCCGCGATATTGATTTCGGCGAGATGATGGCTGTGATACGCCAGGACTGCGATTTCCGCTGGATCGCGCTGATGCTCGCCATAAGCATCGCGCCGATGATGCTCCGCGGGCTGCGCTGGGGCATACAGCTGAAGGCGCTGGGTATCGACGTGCCGACGCATGCGCTGGTGCTCAGTATTTTCGGCACCTACGGCGTGAACATCGTATTCCCGCGTCTGGGCGAGGTATGGCGGTCGGGCTATATCTCCTACAGGCAGAAAGCTCCTTTTTCGGCGGTGTTCGGATCGATGATCGGCGACCGCTTCGCCGACCTGCTCACGGTGGGGCTGCTGACGCTACTTACGTTCATCATAGCCCGCGGTCCGATTGTGGATTTCGTTCGCACATATCCGGCTGCCTATCAGGCGATAGCAAATATTCTTGGCTCGCCCTGGTTCTGGGGTGTGATGATTGTGCTCGCCGGAGGGGCATGGTGGCTGCTTGCACGCTCGAAAAACTCCATAGTGCTGAAAATAAAGAAGTTCGTTCTCGGTATGTGGGAGGGGTTCGCCGCGCTCGCGCGCATGGAGCACAAATGGCGCTGGCTGGGACTGACGGCCTGCATCTGGGGATGCTATTTCCTACAGCTTGTGGTGGCATTCCGCGCCTTCCCGCTGACGACCCAGATGCTCGACGCCAACGGGCTCACGCTGCCGCTGGTATGCTTCATACTCACTTCAATATCAATGGGAATCCCGTCGAACGGGGGCATCGGCCCCTACCAGACCACGCTGATTTTCGGTCTGACGCTGTTTGCGCCCGCAGGGGTAGCCCACTCGCAGTTCATGACGGTAGGAGCTGCCTTCGGCAATGTGATAATCGCCTCGCAGACAGTGCTTCTGATAATTCTCGGACTGATAACCTTTATCTGGATTGCTCTGGAAAAACGCCGCAGCCGCCAAGCAGCCGCTGGAGATTCGCGCCCGCAAGGCTGAGCGTGGAGCCCGGGATGGAGCCGCGGGCGTTGTCGAGCCGGGATGCTATCTCACTGACTGGCAATGCGGATTCATCGGTTTCGACAAGAAGACGGTCGGGCAGTACGGCAGCGGGAGACGCCTCGTTGAATTTTTCGCCGAATGAAAGGTAAATGCCGGGGTAAGAGCGCATTATCTGCGCGGCCTGAAGGGCGTTGCCACGGAAGCCGTGCCATATCCATGGCACTCCGGAGCGGAGTTCTCGCCGCGCGACAAGAACGTCGTCAATCCCCTTAACCACGTGGAGCACAAGCGGTTTGCCGACCGCTTCCGCAATTTTCGCCTGAGCCATAAACGCCTCGCGCTGAACGGCCGGGGAACCTCCGCGCAGGCGGTCGAACCCCGCCTCGCCTATGGCCACCACGCGCCCGCAACGTGCAAGCATCTCAATTTCCGAGAGTTGCGCGGCCAGGGCTTCGGGTGAGAGTGCTGCGGTGGCCCATGGGTGAATCCCCACGCTGAAAGCGCCGGGCGCGCCATCGGCGAGCCAGCGCCTCACCTGCTCCGGCGAGCCAGAGGCGATGGCACCGTGTGCGGGCGTATGGGTGTGGCAATCGGTGATCATCAATGGACTTCCGGTCAGTGGGCTTCGAGCCAGTTCTGGCCGGTACCGGCGGCAACTTCCAGGGGCACAGAGCCTTTGAAGGCGCCCTCCATCTCCTCGACCACGAGAGCCTGAAGTGCAGGCAGTTCGTCGGGAACGACGTTGAACACCAGTTCGTCGTGTACCTGCAGAATCATGCGCGAACGCATGTTGCTCTCGTTCATCCGCTTGAAAATGCGAATCATGGCCACCTTGATGATGTCGGCGGCCGAGCCCTGAAGCGGAGCGTTTACGGCGTTGCGCTCGGCGTAGCTGCGCACCGTGGCGTTGCGCGAACTGATGTCGGGAAGGAAGCGCTTGCGGCCCAGTATGGTGCTGACATACCCCTCTTTACGCGCGCGCTCGATGGATTCGGCGATGAATTCGCGGATGTGGGGGTAGGTGCGGAAATAGCCGTCGATCAGCTCGCGGGCCTCGGCGCGCGGAATGCCGAGCCGCTCGGCCAGACCGAAGGCCGAGATGCCGTAGACCGTGCCGAAATTGGCCGTCTTTGCCTTGCGGCGCTGATCGTCGGTCACCTCCTTGAAGGGAACATGGAAAATTTTGGCCGCCGTGGCGCGGTGGATGTCGAGCCCCTCGCGGAACGACTCCGTAAGCTCAGGGTCGGAGCTGAGAGCCGCCAGCAGGCGCAGCTCGATCTGCGAATAGTCGGCGCTAAGCAGGAGGCATCCCGGGTCGGCCACAAAAGCCTTGCGCACCTCGCGGCCGTCGTCGGTGCGGATGGGGATGTTCTGGAGGTTGGGATTGGCGCTGGAGAGGCGCCCGGTAGCCGTAACAGTCTGATTATAGGTGGTATGAATCTTTCCCGTGGCGGGATTTACAAGCTCTGGGAGCGCGTTGACGTAGGTAGCGAGCAGCTTTTTCAGCGAGCGGGCCTCCAGTATGAGGCCGACAACCGGATGGTCGTTGCGGTGCTTCTCAAGCACCTCCTCGGTGGTGGAGAAGGCCCCTGTCTTAGTGCGTTTTGCCTTCGGGTCGAGCTTCAGGCGGCCGAAGAGCACTTCGCCCACCTGCATGGGCGAGCCGATATTGAAGCGTTCGCCCGCAAGCTCGAAGCAACGCTCCTCCACGGCCTGCTCGCGGGCCGTGAGCTGCGCCGAAAGCTCCCGGAGCTCGGGAATGTCGATTCGCACGCCTGTCCACTCCATTTCGGCGAGCACCCGCGCCAGGGGGAGCTCCACATCGCGAAGCAGCTGAAGCTGACCGTTGTCGGCAAGCAACTGTTCGAGCGGCTCCATCATGCGGCGGCAGATGTCGGCCTGCTCGCAGAGGCGCGCCGTGAGCAATTCGTCGGGGAGAGAGACCGCAGCCTTGCGCGAAGCAGGCGCGTCGGAGTAATCAGCTGTCTGATAGTGGAGTACCTGCATGGCTACGTCGGCCAGACGGTGGCGCATCTCCGGCTGGAGCACGTAGTGGGCCAGCGATGTATCGAAATATGGAGCAATCAGGTCGATTCCCTCGCGGCGTAGGAGAATCATGTCGCGCTTTATATCGTGGCTCACCACAGTGGCCGCAGGCGACGTAAAGAGAGGTTCGAGAATGGCCATCAGCTCCTTGCGGCGCGCGGGATCGAGCGGAACGCGCACCATGGTGGCGCGCCCCTCGGCACCCGAGATCGCCACGGCCTCGAGACGTGCCGACATGGCCTCGGCACCGACGGCATAGAGGGCCACACCCGATTTGCCCGAAGCGACGGCGGCCTCTACGGCCTCGCCGACTTCGGCGGGGGTAAGGGCCTCGGCGTAGTCGTTGTCGGCCGAGAGGATAGATGCAGGCGCCGCACCGGCGGCCGACTCCGCGCTCTCCTCCCCTTCGATAAAGTCGAACAGCGACGGCTGCGCAGGAACGTCGGAAGCAGCTGAAGCAGAACCTTTTCCGGAGACGGCAGATGTAGAGGCGGAAGATCCCAGACGAGCCAGAAACGACTTGAATTCCAGACGGCGATATATGTCGGCGAGTTTTCCGACATCTTCGGGTTCGCGGCGCAGCAGGTCGAAATCCACATCCATCGGGACGTCGCGGCGGATTGTGGCAAGGTCGTAGGAAAGACGGATCTGGCGCACGTTGTCGCGGATTTTCCGGCCGAGGGCACCGCTTATCTCGTCGGCATGCTCAAGCAGGTTCTCCACGCTGCCATACTGGCTTATGAGCTTCACGGCGGTCTTCTCGCCGACTCCGGGACAGCCGGGGATGTTGTCAATGGCATCCCCTTCGAGGGCGAGGAGGTCGATTACCTGCTCGGGGCGCTCGATACCATATTTGGCGCATACCTCCTTGGGGCCGCGTATTTCGCCCCCCTCGCCGCGGAGCGAAGGCCGCAACATCAGCACTGAATCGCTGACGAGCTGGCCGTAGTCCTTATCGGGCGTCATCATATAGGTGGTGAAGCCCTGCTCCGAAGCCAGGCGGCTGAGCGTACCGATTACGTCGTCGGCCTCGAAACCGCTCACTTCGAACACGGGGATGCGATAGGCCTCCACAATCTCCTTGATATAGGGTACGGAGAGTGTGATATCCTCCGGCTGAGCCTCGCGCTTGGCCTTGTATTCGGGGAAAAGGTCGTGACGGAAGGTTACGCCGTGGGGAGGATCGAAGCATACGGCTATATGCGATGGGTTCTCCTTGCGGAGTACCTCGTCGAGCGTGTTGCAGAAGCCGAAGATGGCCGAGGTATTGAACCCCTTGGAGGTGATTCGCGGCGCGCGTATCAGAGCGTAGTATGCCCTGTATATCAAGGCATAGGCATCGAGCAGGAAGAGCTTTTTATCGTTCATGGGAAGGGATCTGGGGGAAGAGAGAAAATGCGGGAGAGCAGGATGTATAATTCTGAATGCAACCGGCGGGAAATCAGGAAAGCGTGAATTTCAGGTCGGTAATGAAGCGGGCGATATAGGGGGAGCGCTCCACCAGATGGTCGAGCACCTTGCGGTCGGACCATGCGGTGGAAGGAACGGCGGCCTCGTCGACGGTGATGCTGAAATCGAAGAAGTCGTTGCCTATAGCCGAACGGATGGCCTCGAGCAGACGCGGCTTCTCCTGATTGAGAACATCGACCTGGGCGCTGTTGACCACCCTGACAACAAACGAGGCGGCCTCACGCTGGCCTGAAACGCGGGCCGAAGCGCCCTCGGGGAGAGCCGGCTTATGCATGCGGAGAGTATTGTTGAGCAGATGAGCCTTCGGGTCACGAATCATGTAGGCGTCCCACTGCTGAAGTACCTGGCCGTGGGTGAAGGGCTCCTCGCGCAGCTGGCGCGGAGCAGCGGCCTGGGCAGGGGCGGATTCGGTGCCGGAAACCACGCGGGCGAAACTGATGTGTCCGCGGCCCATGAGCGGGCGTCCCTGACCGGCAGGGCGCGACGGGGCCGCAGCTCTCGCCATGACGATTTCAGGCCCCTTAGAGGGCATTACCACGCCCGCAGGCTGAGATGGTGCGGCCGGAGGTGGTGCGACAATGGTCTGCGGCCTTGCGGGAGCCGGAACAGGCTGTTGAGGCGACCGGGAGGGAGCGGGAGATATAGGAGTTATGGGAGAGGACGGGGAGGCGGGAGGCACCGGGGCGGGAGCGCTTAGCGGCTGGATAGGTTTTAGTCCGCGCCCTTCCCCGTTGCCGCTTTCAGAGCCGGGGGAAGGGCAGACTTGTTGGCACAGCCTGATGAGCAGCAGCTCGACAAGGAAGGTCTTGCTGGAGGCCTGACGGTAGTCGAGGTCAGCCTCATTGCAGAGGCTCATTGCCTTGTAGAAGAACTCAGGAGCGAGCGCGGCACCCTGTGCGGCCATAGAGGCGCGCACCTCGTCGGTGGAGTCGAGGAGCGCGGCCGTGCGCGGGTCGCGGGCCACCATGAGGTTGCGCAGATAGTCGGCCAGACCGGTGATGAAGAAGTGGGAATCAAAACCGTGGTCGCGGATTTCGCGATAAATAAGGAGGGCCGAGGGAACGTCGCCCTTGGCAAACGCCTCGACAAGGCGGTGGTAGTAGCGCTCGTCGAGCACGTTGAGGTTGTCGATGGCGCTCTGGTAGGTGATATTGCCGCCTGAAGAGGCCGCCACCTGGTCGAATATGGAGAGTGCATCGCGCATGGCGCCGTCGGCTTTCTGGGCTATGACGTTGAGGGCGGCACGCTCGGCGGTAATCCCCTCCTGCTCTGCCACATAGGCCAGATGGTCGATCATGTCGGCGATGGTGATACGCGCGAAATCGTAGATCTGGCAGCGCGAGAGGATGGTGGGGATAATCTTATGTTTTTCGGTGGTGGCGAGCACGAAGACCACGTAGGAAGGGGGCTCTTCGAGCGTCTTGAGGAAGGCGTTGAAGGCCGCCTGCGAGAGCATGTGGACCTCGTCGATTATGAACACGCGGTAGCGCCCTTCGGTGGGGGGAATCTGCACCTGGTCGACGAGTTCGCGGATATCGTTGACGGAGTTGTTGGAGGCGGCGTCGAGCTCGAGGATGTTGAGCGAACGGTTCTCGTTGAATGCGCGGCAGGAGTGGCACTCGTTGCAGGGGTCGCCCTGAGGGGTAGGGTGCTCGCAGTTGATTGATTTGGCGAAAATACGCGCGCAGGAGGTCTTGCCTACCCCACGGCTACCGCAGAAGAGGTAAGCGTGGGCCAGGCGGTTGGTGGCGATGGCGTTGCGGAGCGTGGCCGTGAGGGCCTTCTGGCCGACCACGCTCGAGAAGGTGGTTGGTCTGTATTTACGCGCCGATACGATATAGTTTTCTTCCATTCGTAGGAGGGTAAAATGATTGCTAAATTTACTACTTTCCGCGCAAACGGCCAAATCGCAGCGAGCTGAAGCTCGCCCACAGAACTACGTTTACAGATTCGAGGGGGCGGGGGACTGAAAGGGCCGAGCTAAAGCTCGGAGCACAAACAAATTAGGAGGGAGCAGCTGAGAGAGGGAGATTTTGGAGGGGGATAGCTGGGGAAGAAAAAATGGCGGCTGAAGCCGAACGCGTAAGGTGCGAAATAATTCGCACCTCCTAAGCCGGCGCAAGGAGGGAGGCGATGGGGGCATTCCGGCGATGGGCGCCGGAAGCGGGAAGCCGCACTTTTGACGGGAGGGGGGAGCCTGGGAGGAGGAAAAAGAGGTGGAAAGGTGGAGGGTGAATCAGGAGAGGAGGGGGAGGATGCGGTGGAGGGCGGCGATGAAGGTCTGGCACTCGGCGAGGGTGTTGTAGGCGGCGAAGGAGGCGCGGACGGTGCCTTCGATGCCGAGGGATTCCATCAGGGGCTGGGCGCAATGGTGGCCTGTGCGGACGGCTACGCCGAGTTTGTCGAGGAGCATTCCGGTGTCGTAATGGTGGGCTTTACCGATAAGGAAGGATATTAGCGGGGATTTGCCGGGGGCTGTGCCGAAGATGCGCATTCCTGGGATGTTGAGCATTTCGGCGGTGGTCCACTCGAGGAGTTCGTGCTCGTGGGCGGCGATGTCGTCGAGGCCGACGCTCTCGATGAAGTCGAGGGCGGCGGAGAATGCGGCGATGTCGACGAAGTCGGGGGTGCCGGCCTCGAATTTGAGCGGGAGTTCGGCGAATGTGGTTTTCCTGAAGCTGACGTGGGAAATCATCTCTCCCCCACCCTGATACGGTGGCATCGCCTCGAGCCAATGCTCCTTGCCGTAGAGCACGCCGACGCCGGCGGGGCCGTACATCTTATGGGCCGAGAAGGTATAGAAATCGACGTCGAGGGCACGGACGTCGATGTGCATGTGGGGTGCGGCCTGAGCGCCGTCGACCATCACGGGGACACCCATGGAATGGGCGTAGGCGGTGATTTCGGCGATGGGGTTGACAGTTCCGAGGACGTTGCTGACATGGCAGACGCTGACGAGACGCGTGCGCTCGTTGAAGAAGGAGCGGAAGGCTTCCATGTCGAGACTTCCGTCGGGGAGGATGGGAACGACGCGCAGGAGGATGCGCTTGCGGTCGCCGAGGAGCTGCCAGGGGACGATGTTGGCGTGATGCTCCATAACGGTGAGGATGATTTCGTCGCCGTTTTCGAGGAAGGAACCGAAGCTGGAGGCCACGAGGTTGATTGCCTCGGTTGTGCCGCGGGTGAAGACGATTTCGCGGGTTGAGGCGGCGTTGATGTAGGTGCGGACGCGCTCGCGGGTGGCCTCCATCATCGACGTTGACTCCTGGGATATGGAGAAGACGCCACGGTGGACGTTGGCCTTGTGCTGATAGTACATATCGTCGATGGCCTCGACCACGCGGCGCGGGGTCTGGGATGTGGCGGTATTGTCGAGGTAGACGAGCGGACGGCCGTAGACGTTGCGGCTCAGTATGGGAAACTCTTTGCGAAGATCATCGACGGAATACATGGCGGCTGGGAAGATATTGTTTTGGACGGAGAGTCTGACAGAAAACTGATTACAGGGATTACCGGCTGCATTCGCCGCAGGAGGCGGGATGGCCGGCGAAGCGGCATTCCACCATATGGAGCAGACGCGAACGCAGGGGTTCGAGCTCGATGGCGTCGATGACGTCGGCCATGAACGCCTGCATGAGCATGCGGCGGGCGACGGCGAGGGGTATGCCGCGCGTCTGCATATAGAAGAGGGCGCGGTCGTCGAGCTGGCCGGTGGTGGCTCCGTGGGAGCATTTTACGTCGTCGTTGTAGATGAGGAGCTGGGGCTTGGTATGCATGCGGGCGCTGCGCGAGGCGAGAATGTTGCGGTTGGTCTGGTAGGCCTCGACGAAGCGGGCGCCGTGGCAGACCTCGATGCTCCCCTCAAAGGCGCCGGTGGCGTCGTCGTCGAGCACGTACTTGAACATCTGGGAGCTATAGCCGTAGAAGCCGGCGTGGCGGAGGTCGGAGGAGTTGTCGATGTGCTGCTCGCCGCTGCCGATGGCCATGCCGGAGAGGCGTGTAACGGTATGCTCACCTACCACGTCGAGATGGAATTCATTGCGGGTGGTGCCGTTGGCGAGCGTGGAGGCGCACACGGTGAGCGACGAGCCGTCGTCCTGGCGCGCAAAGAGCTGGGAATAGCGCGACGTGGCAGGCGAGGACTCCTCGATGTCGTACCACTGGACGGAAGCACCGGGTCCGGCGAAAATCTCGACAACCTCGCTCGATAGGCAGTTCTGACTGTCGTGGCGTGTGTGGTCGCACTTGAGCACCGAGACCGACGAGCCTTCGCCGGCGACGAGTAGAACGCGGCGCACGGCCATCAGAGGGAACTGCGACTGGAAGATGTCGACGAGCTGTATGGCTTTTTCGAGGCGCACGCCGGGGGCCACGCGGATGAATACACCATCCTGGCAAAGGAGCGTATTGAGCGCGGCATGGGAGGCAGAGGTACCTTGGGAGGCAGAGGAAAGCTTTGCGTAGTAATCAGCCACGAAATCAGGCCATTGGCGGACGGCCTGAGCCAGCGAGCAGACATCGACACCGTCGGGGAGATTCTTCAGGAGCGCCGGGGTGGCGGCGAAGCGGTCGTTGACCACGAGGCCGAGGAGAGTGCTGAGATTGGGGACGCCGCAACGGAACGAGGCGGCGACATCGGCGGGGAGGTCGCGGCGCTCGATGTTCACGCCGAAATCGGGCGCAAACATATCGTTGACAGAGGTTTTCTCGAATCCCTCGTCGCCGCGGTCCGGAAGACGGCCGACTTTCTCCAGAAGCGCGAGGGCCGCAGTGCGCGCCGCGTTGAGCGCCGGAGCGCTATGGGCGTCGATGGCCGCGCGGTTCTGCCGGAAGAGGTCGATATATTGGGTAAGTGCGTTCATCGGTTGTGAGAAGTAGGATTAACTATCAGGCTTCCTGATCTTTAAGCCAGTCGTAGCCTTTTTCCTCGAGCTCAAGGGCGAGCTCGGGGCCGCCGGTACGGATAATCCGGCCCTTATAGAGCACATGGACGAAGTCGGGACGGATATAATCGAGCAGACGCTGGTAGTGGGTGATGACGATGGTGGCGTTGTCGGCACTCTTGAGCTGGTTGACGCCGCCGGCCACTACGCGAAGGGCGTCGATATCGAGTCCGGAGTCGGTCTCGTCGAGGATGGAGAGGCGAGGTTCGAGTACGGCCATCTGGAAGATTTCGTTGCGCTTTTTCTCGCCGCCGGAGAAGCCTTCGTTGACCGAGCGCGAGGCGAGCTTGTTGTCGAGCTCTACGATGGCGCGCTTCTGACGCATCAGTTTGAGGAACTCGCCGGCCGAGAGGGCGGGCTCATGGAAATACTCGCGCTTGGCATTGACGGCCGCGCGCATGAAGTTGACCATCGAGACTCCGGGAATCTCAACGGGATACTGGAAGGAGAGGAAAAGGCCCTCGTGGGAGCGGTCCTCGGGCGAGAGCGAGAGCAAATCGAGGCCGTGGAAGTCGACGGAGCCTCCTGTGACGGTGAAGGCGGGATTACCGGCGAGAACGCTGGAGAGCGTGGACTTGCCCGAGCCGTTGGGACCCATGATGGCGTGGACCTCGCCGGGGTGAATCTCGAGATTGATTCCCTTGAGGATCTCCTTGTCGTCGACTTTTGCGCGAAGGTCGCTGACCTTCAGAAGTATATCGTTGCTCATTGAGGGTTGAGGGTTGAGGGTTTAGATAATGGAGGGAGGTTAAGGTGGTTAAGGTTTTTAAGGGGGGGTAGGGTATTTAGGGGGTAGGGAGGCGGAAGGTTTTAGTTCAGCCTACGGAGCCTTCGAGGGTGATGGAGAGCAGACGCTGGGCTTCGACGGCGAACTCCATGGGGAGCTTGTTCATCACCTCCTTGGCGTAGCCGTTGACAATGAGGCCGACAGCCTCCTCGGTGGAGATTCCGCGCTGATTGCAGTAGAAAATCTGGTCCTCGGAGATTTTGGAAGTGGTGGCCTCGTGCTCGACCACGGCCGTTGGGTTCATCACGTCGATGTATGGGAAAGTGTGGGCGCCGCACTCGCTGCCGAGCAGGAGGGAGTCGCACTGGGTGTAGTTGCGGGCGCCCTCGGCGGCAGGAGTGACCTTGACGAGACCGCGGTAGGAATTCTCGCTATGGCCGGCAGAGATGCCCTTGGAGACGATTGTGGAGCGCGTATCGGGCGCGAGATGAATCATCTTGGTGCCGGTGTCGGCCTGCTGGTAGTTGCGCGTGACGGCCACGGAATAGAATTCGCCGGTTGCGCCACGGCCTGCAAGGACGCAGGAGGGGTATTTCCAGGTGATGGCCGAGCCGGTCTCGACCTGGGTCCAGGAGAGTTTGGAATAGTCGCCGCGGCAGAGGCCGCGCTTGGTGACGAGATTGTAGATGCCTCCGCGGCCCTGCTCGTCGCCGGCGTACCAGTTCTGTACGGTGGAATATTTCACCTCGGCGCGGTCTTCGACCACGATTTCGACGATGGCGGCATGGAGCTGGTTTTCGTCGCGCATGGGTGCGGTGCAACCTTCGAGGTAGGAGACGTAGCTATCGTCGTCGGCCACAATGAGGGTGCGCTCGAACTGACCCGTGCCGGAGGCGTTGATGCGGAAATAGGTACTGAGCTCCATGGGGCACCGCACACCCTTGGGGATATAGACGAACGAGCCGTCGGAGAACACGGCGGAGTTGAGCGCCGCGTAGAAATTGTCCTTGTAGCTGACGACACTGCCGAGGTAGCGGCGCACGAGGTCGGGATAGTCGCGCACGGCCTCGGAGATGGAGCAGAAGATGATACCGCGCTCGGCAAGGGCTTCCTTGTGGGTTGTCTTGACGGAGACGGAGTCCATTACGGCGTCGACGGCCATTCCGGCGAGCTGCTTCTGCTCCTGAAGGGGGATTCCGAGCTTATCGAAGGTGCGTATCAGCTCGGGGTCGACCTCGTCGAGGCTCTTGGGACCCTCCTTCCTGACGGGAGCGGCGTAGTAGCTGATGGCCTGGAAGTCGATATCGGGCATCTTGAGGTGACCCCATTTGGGCGGGGTGAGGGTGAGCCAGTAACGGTAGGCCTTGAGGCGGAAGTCGAGCATCCAGTCGGGCTCGCCTTTCTTGCGCGAGATGAGGCGGATGACGTCCTCGTTGAGGCCTACGGGGATGATGTCGGTGTCGATATCGGTGACGAAGCCGTATTTATAGTCGCCGCGGGTGACGTTGTCGAGAACGCTGCCCGAGGAGGAATCGGTATGACGGTCTTTGCTTTTGTCCATAACGGTAGTTGACTTTCTTATTCTACAATCCTTTTTATGACCACGACATCGGCTCTCCGAGCCTCTGTTGATGAGGATTTATATAAGCGAACCATAAAAGGATTCGTGTAGACAATCATTATAACGCGGCGGAGGGGGAAAGAGTTTCAGCCGCCGACTGCCCAGCCGAGGAGAGCGGGGGCAAGGGAGAGGATGGCCTCGATTGCATGGCCGTTTCCGATGGTCGACATGGCCAGGAAAGGAGTGGAGGGCTTGACGAGCAGCCAGAGGTTGAGCAGGATACTCAGGGCGAGCATCCACTCGAAGCAGCTGAACAGGGCGCCGGCGATGCGGTCGAGCACTCCGAGGCTGAGGGAACGGACGACGGTCTTGAAGAAGTGGGCGACGATTCGCACGCTCAGATAGCCGATTATGAACAGGATGATGTTGGCCATCACCTTGTCGACATATCCGGGCTGAGTAGCGGCATCGGCTCCTTTGGAGGCTATCATCGCTGCGATATAATCGCCTCCGATATGACAGAGGAGGACGCCGAGAATGAGGCCTCCGAGGGCTCCGGCCTGGACGATGACGCCTTTACGGAAGCCCCAGGCGACGGATACGACGAATACAATCAGGATGAATATGTCGAGTTTTGTCATTGCGGATTAGACTGCAAAGGTACGAATTTTTGCGGGGCAACGCAAGGATTTGCCTTTGCGATGGGAAAAGGAGGGGAAGTCGGCGGAACAAGAACGGATCGGAGCGGAACTCCGCCCGCTGGCAAGCCAGCGGCACAAGAACAAAAGAGGGGAAACAATTTGGGGGCAGGAGGCGGGGATTTCCGGCGATGCTCGCCGGGAGCGGGAAACCGCCCCTTTGATGGGAGCCAAGGGGATAGGAGGAGGGAGGAACACGGGGAGGCCCGAGCTAAAGCTCGGAGCGCAAACAAATCAGGAGGGAAACAGGGGGGAAATCCGAGGCAAGAGCGGGGAAAGCGGGGACAAGAGCGGGGATTTCCGGCGATGCTCGCCGGAAGCGGAAAAACGCCCCTTTGATGGGAGCCAAGGGGAGAAAGAGCAGGGAGGGGGTGGAAAGCACTATAGAACAAAAACCAATCAGGGCGAAGGTTTTCGCCCTGATTGGTTGATATTGCTGATTATCGGCTATTAGCTGATAGAATCTGCGGTTGAGACGTCGGCGGGGTTGACCGCCGGAGGTATTTTCGGCAGGTGGAGCCGCCGGGGGTTATTTTACGGCGGGGTTGGCCACTTTGCGGGAGTTCACCAGGTAGGCAACGGGGGTTGCGATGTAGATGGTGGAAAGTGTACCGGTGATTACGCCGAAGAGCATCGCGAAGATGAAGGAACGGATGGAATCGCCACCAAGGATGAAGATGCAGAGGAGCACCAGGAGGGTCGAGGCCGAGGTCATGATGGTACGGCCGAGGGTGGAGTTGAGCGACTTGTTGATGGTGGTGAAGAAGTCCTGCTTGGGATAGAGGCCGACGTTTTCGCGCACGCGGTCGAACACTACCACGGTATCGTTGATCTGATAACCGATGATGGTGAGGATTGCGGCGATGAATGTCTGGTCAATCTCCATGGCGAAGGGCAGGATGCCCCAGAAGAGGGAGTAGAAGCCGATGATGGAGAATGCGGTGAAGGCGACGGCGGCGAGTGCACCAAGGGAGAAGGCGACGTTGCGGAAACGCAGGAGGATATAGAGGAACATCGCGGCGAGGGAGAGGATAACGGCGATGTAGGCCTTGTTGCGCATGTCGTTGGCGACGGTCGGGCCGACGGTCTGCGAGGAGAGGATGCCCTGGGTCTCGTCGGTGGTGGAGAAGGATTCGAGGGTCATTCCGTCGGGGAGGAGGCCTTCGGCCTTGAAGGTGTCGTAGAGCTTGCGGGTGATTTCTTCCTCGATGGCGGAGGCGTCTTCGTCGGATTTGATCTTATAGTTGGTGGAGACGCGGACCTGATTGGAATTCTCGATGGTGATTACAGATACGGAAGCTACCTGGCCGTCGGCGTTGAAGACGGGCACGAGTGCCTGCTGGAGTGCGTCGGTCTTGACGGGCTTCTCGAATTTGACAACGTAGTTGCGGCCGCCGGAGAAGTCGATGCCCTGGTTGAGGCCACGGACAAAGAGGGAGATTACGACAACGGCGATGAAGATGCCGATTATCGGGAAGGCAATCTTGCGGGCTCCCAGGAAGTTGAAGTGGGAGTTGTTGAACATGTTGCGCGAGATTGCGGTGGTGAAGGTGAGCTTCTGGAAGGGCTTGGTCTTTCCGCAGGCGATGAAGAAGATGCGGGTAAGGTAGACGGCCGTGAAGAAGGAGCAGACGATACCGATTATGATGGTGGTGGCGAAGCCCTTGATGGGACCTGTGCCGAAGAAGAGGAGAATCACGCCTGTGATAATCGAGGTAAGGTTGGAGTCGAAGATGGCGGAGAAGGCATTGGAGTAGCCGTCGGCGATGGCGGTGCGGATGGATTTTCCGGCGCGGAGCTCTTCCTTGGCGCGCTCGAAGATGAGCACGTTGGCATCGACGGCCATACCGAGAGCGAGGACGATACCTGCGATACCGCTGAGGGTGAGGACGGCCTGGAAGGAGGCGAGGATGCCGAATGTGAAGAAGAGGTTGCAGATAAGGCCGAAGTTGGCGATGAGACCGGGAATGAGGCCATAGATGCAGCACATGAAGATCATGAGGAGCACGAGGGCGACAACGAACGACCAGATGCCGGACTCGATGGCCTGCTGGCCGAGCGAAGGACCGATAACCATGTCGGAGATAATGTCGACTTTGGCGGTCATCTTACCGCTCTTGAGGACGTTGGCAAGGTCCTGAGCTTCTTCGACGGTGAAGTCGCCGGTGATCTGCGAGCGACCGCCTTCGATAGCCTGGCGGATGTTGGGATAGGAATAAACGAGGTCGTCGAGGACGATGGCCACGGGGTGGCCGATGTTGCGCTGGGTAATACGGGCCCAGTCGCGTGCGGCCTCGGAGTTCATGGTCATGGAAACGACGTTGCCCTGCATCTGGTCGAAGTCGCTGGTAGCGCCGATTACGCCGGAGCCGTCGAGGGCTGGACCGCCGTTGGTGGCGCGGAGGGCGATAAGCTGATAGGTGTCGATCTGACGCTCCTTATGGGTGACGGTGTCGGTGAAGTTGACGGGCGAGGGCTTCACGCTCCAACGCAGGCGGAGGTTGGAGGGGAGGTACTGCTTGGCTTCGGGGGTTGCGAGGGCGGCGTTGATGCTGTCGCGCTCCTGGGCGGTTGCGATACCGAATACGGGGGTAGCGTCGGAGCTGATCATGAGGAAGCGCTCGCGGAGGCCGGTACCGTTTTTAGCGCGGAGGGCAGCGTCGAGCTGAGCGACCTGACCGGCGATTTCGTTGGCGCCGTAGCATTCGTAGAATTCGAGGTTGGCGGAGCGCTGGAGGAGTTCGCGCACGCGCTGATGCTCCTTAACGCCCGGAAGCTCGAGAAGAATCTGGCCGTCGTTGTCCTGAAGCACCTGGATGTTGGGGGAAACCACGCCGTAGGCGTCGATACGCGAACGGAGCACGTTGGTGGCGGAGTTGTTGACACGGTCCTTGACCTCGGACTTGAGGACGGAGGCGACATCCTTGTCGCTCTGGCCCTGCTTCACGATGGAGTTGAACACCACGGAGTAGTCGGCGCCGGGGTTAAGGGCGCGGTACTGCTGGACGAAGGTTCCCACATAGTCGGAGGAGTGGTTGTTGCCGATGATGGAGTCGGTATTTGCGAGCGCCTGCTCGAAAGCCGGATCCTGGTCGGCGTTTTTCATTGAGCGGAGCATGTCGGGCATGGAGACCTGAAGGATGACGTTCATACCGCCTTTGAGGTCGAGTCCGAGGCCGACACCCCATTTCTGGACTTCACTGTAGTTGTAGCCCAGCCAAACGGGCTCCTTGGAAATTGAGTCGATGTAGGCTTTATAGGCCTTGTTGTACTGCTCGGAGTTCTTGCCCTGCTGCCCGGCTACAGAGAGAGCATATTGCTCAGCCTTAGCTTCCTGCTTGCTGCTCACGAGGGTGAACGACAGGTAGAACAGGCAGACAAGCACGAGGAAAATCGCGATGATACCGGCGATGATACTCCCGAGGGTTCCTTTGCTTTGCATGTGGTGTTAAAAAGTATTTATGTTATTATTTTTTTTATTTTCCATTGCCTAAGCCGGCGGAGGTGCCCCATAGCCGGGCAGCTCCACGCGAGCCAAAAAAGGGGAGAAAACGGAATGCCGGCGCGAAGCCAATCTACTGACAGTGAGGCAAGCAGAGCGGCCACAGGCCCCGGAGGGGGCTGCGCGACATAGTTTTCAGCTTGCAAATATACACAAATTCCGCAGATAATCAAAGGGGAATTTGCCTCTGAGCGGCAAACCGCCGGCAAGCCGGCGGCACAAGAACAAAAGACAGGAGGCCGGGGAGACAGGAGAAAGGGAAGAGGGGATTGCCGGCGATGATCGCCGGAAGCGGGAAGCCGCACCTTTGACGGAGGATTAGGGAAGGGAAGAAGTAGGGACGGAGGGGGACGGAGAGAGATCAGCGATAGACGGGCTTGCGGGATTTGGAGGCGGTGGCGGAGCCGTAGGCGACGGCGCGGGAGGGGCAGATATGGTAGCAGCGCAGACAGAGGGCGCAACGGGAGCCCCAGACGGGGGTTGAGGGGTTGCCTGGGACGCCGAGCTGAAGCTCGGCCACAGAACTACCTTCTTGATTTTGAGAAGAACGAGAGGACATAGAAGGGGTGGAGGGGGACATGGTGATGTTGGAGAGCGGGCAGGAGCGGGCGCAGAGGGAGCAGGATGTGCAGGCGGCGGTGGCGTGGAAGGGGCGCGGGGACATGCAGAAGGCGGCGAACCAGGGGTAGATGATGTAGGTTTTGAACCATGCCCAAGAGCCGCGGGTCATTTCGCCTTCGCCGTAGCCTTTGCTGATTTTTGCGGCGATATGGGCCACGCGGTCGGGCATTGCCTTGAGTTTGGCGTCGGCGACTTCGGGGGTGTCGACGTCGAAGCCTTTCATCAGCACATAGGTGTTGGGCATTATGACGGAAAAGGATCCGCGGGGGTTCCACCCTCGGCGCCCGATGATTTTTGCCCACTGATGGTCGGCGTAGCCGGTATCGTCGCCGCAGGTCAGTACGAGGAAGTGGGGCGTGGAGTGCTCAGGGGTGATTTTCAACTTGCTGCGACGCAGGAAGGGGACGACCACCGGAGGGATTCCCCAGGAGTAGACGGGCATGACCCATACGACAGGTTCGCCTTCGGGGACGCGTATCAGCTCCGAGTCGGGCTCGATAAGACGGCGCCCTTCAAGCATGAGGATGTCGCCGCCGAGATGCGACTGCAGTTGTCGGGCAACCAGAAGGGAGTTGCCCGTGCCGCTGAAACATATAATCATAGCGAAGGAGAGTGATTATCTGATTGTTACCTGGGTGGCGCCGTAACCGTACTCGCGGAAGGAGGCATCCTGAACGTCGGCGCTCTTGTAGCGATGGTTGAGCTCTTTCATGATGGCCTGGCGGAGTATCCCCTCCCCTTTTCCGTGGATGAAGACAATTTTACGGCCACGGTTGCGGAGATTCTCGTCCATGACGCGGCGGAAGGTATCAATCTGGTAGTTAAGGATGTCGGCTGTCGACATGCCGGCAGTGGTGTCGAGGAGCTCGCCGATATGGAGGTCGACCACCAGCGGGGCGTCGGCTTTGGGCCGGGGGGCGTCGCGCTTCACGACCGGACGGCGGTCGGCACGCACTTTCGAGCGCATGGCTTCCTCGAGGCCTACGCTGTCGAACACCTTGGCCCGCTGGGGAATATCGTTCTTTACAATCTCGACGGCGATGACCGGCTGGTCGAAGTAGACATTCTCGCGGAAGCAGTGGAGCTTGAAGAACTTGGTGGTGTCGAGGCGCGATTCGACGGCGACGGGAGCCTTCAAGGCAAACTGACGGTCGCGCTTGAAGGCGACGTACTGGAAGGCTACGCGGTCGAGGCGTCCGACCTGCTCGCGTGTTAGTTCTTCGATGAAAATCTGCATGTTGGGCTCTACAAGGCCGGCATAGCGGGTGGTCCAACCCTCTTCGTCGTCGGCACGCGAGAGGTATGTGAAGTAGAGGTAATAATTGGAATCGTTGACGAGGTAGGCCTCGAACGTGGTGGTGGACAGATGTTTAAGTTCCACAGCCTCATAGGCGAGCACGACGTTGAGGCGGTCGCCGCCGGGGGTCTCGACCACCGGTTCGGGCTTCGGAGCCTCGGGAACGGCGGTGGGAACGAACTTGCTGCGCGCCTCGGCCTCGTCGGCCTGACGCTGCTGGCCCGTTCCGCCGAAAATGTCGCGGCGCGCCTTCTCGTCGCCTGCGGGAGCCACAACCACCAGTTCCTTGACCAGTACGGGAGTAACAAAACCATCGTCTTCCTCGACGTGGGCCACCTGGCCGTCGATTTTCACCACGCGTCCACCGCCGGTGGAGCTAAGAAACCTGACTGTATCGCCTATCTTTACCATTTTCTTTACATTTTGCTTTTGTGCAAAGATACGGATAAATCGCTAACTTTGCGCAAAATTTAGAATATGGTAAAGGAGATACGCATCGACGAATACGACTATCCGCTACCCGACGAGCGGATAGCGAAGCACCCCCTGGCTCAACGCGACGCCTGCAAACTGCTTGTGCGCCAGAGCAACGGGGAGATTTCGGAGCATATATTCTCGGAACTTCCGGAGCTTCTGCCGGAGGATGCGGTGCTGATATACAACAACACGCGAGTGATCAACGCGCGCCTGCGCTTCCGCAAGGCTGGAGGCGCCCACATAGAGATATTCTGCCTGGAGCCGGTGGATCCCGCCGACTACGCCGTAAGCTTCGCGCAGACAGGTCGCTGCATCTGGAACTGCCTGGTGGGCAACTCGAAGAAATGGAAAGAGGGAGCGCTCGAAATGAACCTTGAAGTAAACGGCAAGCCACTGACATTCAAGGCCGAACGCATGGCCAACCTCGGGCGCAGCTCCAACATAGAGTTCAGCTGGGACAATCCGGAGGTAAGCTTCTCGGAGATAATCGGCGCCGTGGGTGAGATTCCCATCCCACCCTATCTGAACCGAGGCACCGAGGCATCGGACTCGACTGACTATCAGACGGTATACTCGCATATCGACGGATCAGTGGCAGCTCCGACGGCGGGACTGCACTTTACTCCGGAGGTGCTGGAAGCCATATCGCGGCGCGGCATAGAGCGCCGCGAGCTGACGCTCCACGTGGGGGCCGGAACATTCCAGCCGGTTAAATCGGAGGAGATCGGCGACCACCCGATGCACAGCGAGTTTATCGCCGTAGACCGCGACCTTATCGCCGAACTGGCCGAGGGGAAACGGAAGGTAATCGCCGTGGGTACAACGTCGGTACGCACTCTCGAAAGCCTCTTCCACGCCGGGGCGCTGATGCTTCAGAGGAAATGGGAGGGTGAGGTGCCGCAATGGGCGCCCTATGAGTGGGACACTATAAATATATGTGTGGCCGACGCCATGAAAGCCATTCTGCGGCATCTCGACGAGACGGGGATGCAGACTTTTATCGCCTCGACACGCATTATTATAGCGCCGGGATACCGGTATAGGGTTGTAAAGGGGATGGTTACGAATTTCCACCAGCCGCGGTCGACGCTACTGCTGTTGGTGTCGGCTTTCACGGGGGGCGACTGGCGGAAGGCCTATGAGTACGCGCTGGAGCATGGGTTCAGGTTTCTCAGCTATGGGGATGCATGCTTATTTTTAGGCGGAAATTAGGCGGCTTGTGATAGCGGCGCATCTTTGGCGTCGACTGCGGGACTCGGCTTCGGGGCCGTACTAACGTACTGTCCCCTTCAGCGCTCGCCCTTGTCTCCTAAAATCTGCACCGCTCTGACAACCCGCCTGGCCATCCGGGGGCCGGCTGCGAGGCTATCCAGGGCGACGGGGCTTTCCGGCGATGCTCGCCGGAAACGGAAAACCGCATCTTTGATGAGAACGCAAGGGGAAGGCCAGGAGAATTGGATTTTTTTGAAAAATTTATAGGGGATAAGAGACTGGAGGAGAGAGGGATGGCGCGTTAAGGAGTGTTAAGCGGATTTTTTGGACTCGCAAGGGGCAAAATCGGTTGTAACTTTGCATCGCAACCGAAAAAAGAGAACTTTAACATTACGAGAACCGATACAATGAAATCTACCAAAATGCTATGGGCTGAGGCCAAAGGGATGCCGTTGGAGGCGGTGAACTGCCGCAGGGACGACAGGGAGCCTGATGTATGGCGCCCGGCGGGGATGCCGGCGAAGGTGGCGGACGACTGCCGCGAATTCGTGGCGGAATTTCCGCTTGATGCCGAAACTACCGCCGTACTGACCATGAAGGGGATGCAGCTCGGGGTGGCAATTTCGAAGACTACAAATGATGAAACGGAACTGCGGCTGCCGGAGGCCTGCGCCGAGCTTGGACAGGTAGAGGCGCGGGTGATAGGGTGCGAGGTCGTAGAGGAAGGGGTTCTGAGGATTTTCCTGAGCCACAGCCGGAGCGTCTACGCGAGCTACCGGCGCGATGCCGATGCACCGGGCGGATGGCGATTCACCATGCACGGACGGATGCCGGCACTCCCTCCCCTGCTTCTGAGGCAAGGACGGCGACAGACTATGTCGGAACCCGTGAGCGCCCTGAAGCTCTCGCAGGCGATAAGCGGAACATCACGGCCAAGTGCGGGCGACACCGCCGCCATGAGCAAGCGCGTGGAGGACGCCTATCTGCGCCTGCGGCAACGCGCTTCGGCCACAGGATATTCGCTCCAGCCGCGCCTGGCCCGCGTAAGAGTGGAGGACCGCCGCGGCGACACAATCGCCACGGGGCCGACAATCTTAGTCTGCAGTCCAGACGGGCCGCAATGCACCGGTGGAGCAACCTTCACCCTCGGCTCCGACGGCCAGACCCTCCAGGCAACGGCACTGACGGCCAACGCCTATAATCTGGAACTCAGCGGCATGCGCGCCATAGCTGAGCCATGGCGACGCATGGCCTACAGAGCCGTTGTGGAGACCTCGGCACAAATCGAGCCATACTCTCCCGAAGGGAGTGCGGGCACACCGACGATTGCCGACAACGGCCGCGAGACAACCGTAACGATGCCGTTGCCGGGAATGGCAGGCAGCAAAGCGGGCGTGACGGCGGCTGTGGAGAAGCGCGCCCTACAGGCCCTGCAGGCCGGCGAATGGTGCGAGCAGGCCTCAATAACAGACCCTTTCAGTGGAGACGCACAGCGTACGACCATACCGCTTGCCGATCTTCCCGCCACAAAAGGGACGACACCAGCGCCGGAACGCGACGCTGAAAGTTTCCGAAGCATGCTCACCCTGCCGGACGGCGCAATTATCGCTGCGGATCCGCTGACAGAACCGTTTGACGGCTTCAGCCCCGCGCAGCTGCTTACGCGGACCGACTCCATGGCTGGGAAAGGCTGGCGCGCCGTGGCTACCGTGACCCTCCGCGAGCCGGATGGAACCGAGCACAAGGCCGTGCGTGTGGCCGAAGGGACCGACGAAGATGCCGCGGGGTTCTCCCCACTGCTCGTATATCCCGACGAGCGCGCCGTCAGCCTCCGTCTGGCCGTGGAGCGCCCGGAAGGGATTAGGCAGCAGACCTACGCCATGCATCCGCTGAGAGGCACGGGCTGCGCCTGCCATATCAATCTCACCAATCCCACTATCTTCCCCGCCACAGATGCTTCCACCCTCGACATCGGCGCTACCACAGCCTCAGCACGTTGCGAAGCGGGATGCGTGGCCGTGGCCACGGGCACTTCCCTGAGCGACCGACGGAAACGCCACCGGCTGGGCACCGGGAGCATCGACGCCATTGCCGAATGGCCCTCCGGGAACGGCAGCTGGGACTTCTCGCGCACACGCCTCGTCCTTGCCACACGCGGCGGTATCTACCAGCTTACGCTCGACGGCGCCATGAGCGTGCACGCCGTAAGACGCATGAGCCCTCTCACCGCCGACGGCGGGAGACTGACGGAATGCAACGACGGAAAAGGACGATTCCTGCTGATGCTTACCGGCGGCCGTCCGGCCGAACTGCGCGGGTCGAAAGTGGCTCTGCTCTCCACAGGCATAGAAGGCGCCGGAGATATAGCCTACGGAGGCAAGCGCGGAGAATACTGGTGGACGGAGACCGACCACGACGGACGTACACAACTGCTGCACGCATCCCCATCGGGCAAAACAATAGAACGCATCCAGGCCGAATACCCGGGAATAAGCGGCGACATCACGCTGCGCACGTGGCGCGGACGGCTGCTGATTCTGGCCTCCGACGGCGGCACATATACTGCCGACAGCGAGACGTGGCCCGCAGATGGAGTCAGGATGGCTCTGAGGCTTCGTCATAATTTCAGCGGCAACACCTACGGAATCGCGGGACGCCCGGTGCGGGCAGCCGTGACAGGAAGCGGCATCAAGGGCACCATCGCCATAACCGCCGACCGCGGCAACCGACGCCCCGCTTTGCTGGCGCGCTTCAAGGTGGAGGGGGACCTGACCTCGCCTGTTGTCGCACCGCTCGCAACCGGGTTCCGCCCTTGGATCGAGCTGCAGACCGACCTCACCGTGGGAAGCGACGCAGAAGTGCGCCCATTGGCCGTCGCTCAAAAAAAGTAAGGAAAATCTCACGACTTCCCTTACCGAGATACATAGTAATATTACCAGTCAATCAATACAGCTGCGGCGACTATGCGCGCCACAAAAAGGTTTGTATAAAATGAACAATGGATAATTTCCGGATTAAAGAATTCAGTTTGTAGAAACCGTATGGCCGACGGCAACACCCTAAGCCGGCCTCGGAAAGGGCCGGAGGCTGCAAAGCCGGAGGGAAACGGTATGTGATTGCGAATTGTGCCAATGCGGGTTGCTACAAAGACAGTCTACAACACGTTGCAGGTCAAATTTGTAACTGAAATATCTTCAAAAAGTCGCAATTTTGTCTACAATCAGAATTTTCTACAATTTAACCATTGATATTCAATTAAATACAATCAATTGCAAGCATAATCGAGAAGGCAGCCACCAATGAAAATCCGACACGCGGCTGTAACCTCGGCTTCTGCCACGAATGCATTTACAATATAGATTGTACAAAATTACGAGTAAAAAATTAAAAACCAATGAAAAAAGCAAAAATTTTTATCGAGAACGAAAAAAATTCAAGAGACCTCACCCCCGTGGTTTCTGAGCCCGAAACCGAGAGTTCCGACGAATCCAAATCCGAAACCGAGCAGCCCGAAACGCCCCAGGCTGAAGAGGCCGAGACAGAAGCCGCGCCCGAAGAGGCCCCGGCGGCTCCCACCCCGGAGGAAATCGAGCAGATGGTGGCCGAAGCCGAGCAGCGAGGCTATCTGCGCGGCCGCAACGAGCAGATCGAACAGCTTATGGAAGCGCCCACGGGCTACGAGACCGAAACTCTCGGTGAAGGCGGCCATCTTAAGGGCGAACCGATGATTCTGGGGAATTTAAAACCTTCCATCTGGGATTTATAGGCACCCAAAAAGGAGGGATGCACCCTGGTGCATCCGATTATCAATGAATTACACAAATAGAGAAGGCGGATGCACCAGGGTGCATCCCTACAAGCTGACGGCCAATTATTTAGACAAACTCAGCAGTAGACAAGTATTCCACATGCTTATTTCAACCATTTCAAAACCCTAAGAATTATGAGAAAAATTATCGGAATCATGCGGGCAATCGCGGAATTCCTGTCGTTGGTAGCCCGCTGGCTCACCTTCCGCCGACCGCAGACAAACAACGAGAACCACAACGACAACACTGAAAACCTCAAAAACGACAAAACCGACGAGAACAATGAAAACGACTGAAACAACCACCCCGAAAACCACCAAGAGAACCACAACCAGAACCCTCAACACCAAAGCCACAAAAACCACTATGAAAGAAATTCTCAATTCCGCCAAAAGCGCAATCGTGCGCTTCCTTTCCGACGACCGTCTGGCCCCGGCAATCTTCCTGGGAGCCGCACTGCTCCTGGCCATCGTGCTGGGATGGGTGCTCGGCCACAACAATTCAACCGGAATCCAGATTGTGGAGCAGGCGGCCGGCAATTTCCACGCTGCCGACGGAGCAAGCGCCGCCATGGCGGCCGTGGCGGGCATCGCCGGTGCCGGACGCCACATTGACGGCGCACCCCTGACCACCGATACGGCCAACACGGAGGCCCCGGGGCTGCTCCGTAACGAAATCGACGAGCGCATAGTGAAAATCCGCCCCATGTCGACCCCTCTCGACCAGATTTCGCGCTACGGAGGCTCGCGCCTGAGCGGTTCGATGAAGGTTGAATATTACTCGGTCGATACAAAACCCTACGAGGCAAAACTCACCAAAGCCGTGACCGCCACCGACGACCGCAACACCGACACCACCGTGGTGCTCAAGACCGACCTCAACGACATTTTCCAGCCCAGCACCACGCTGATGGCGCCCGACATCGAAGCCTCGGAGGGTGGGCCGCTGGTGCTCTACGTGAGCGAGCTGACGCGCGACGGCGCCCAGGTGATTCCCGTGAACCATAAATACAACGACGGACCGGGGTTCCCGGCAATGCCCGTAGGCACGCGCCTTGTGCGCATGGGGCGCGCGGCCACCGAGCTCGACGTGACCACGCCACAGTACGGCGCCCTCCCCACCAAGAGCAGCAACCTCTGCCAGATATTCAAGGCTCAGGTGGAGCAGACCACCTTCATGAAAATCTCCAACAAGGAGGTGGGCTGGACCTTCTCCGACCAGGAGGAAGCCGCGATAATCGACATGCGCATGGGAATGGAGCGCAACTTCCTCTTCGGCCATCAGAGCCGCATCCTCGACCCCGTGAAAGGTGAGGAAGTATGCCTCACGGGCGGCATCTGGAACCAGACCGACAACACTTTCAAGTACAGCGAGACCGCAGGCATCACCGAGCAGACGCTCGTGCAGCTCTGCCGCCAGGCCTTCGCCAACAGCGCCGGAAGCTCGAAGAAAGTGCTTCTTGCCGGCTCGGACCTGATTGAGAAGCTCCATATGATAGGGAGCACCCGCGTGCTGGTGAACGACGCCGTGGTGACGAAGTGGGGCCTGGACTTCACCGAAATCCACTCGAAATTCGGCACGCTCTACGTGATGCTCGCCGAAGTGTTCGACAGCTGCGGCATGAGCGGCAACGGAATGGTGATCGATCCGGAGTACATCACGAAGTACTGCCACGTGCCCTTCCGCACCGAAAGCCTCAACCTGCGCACCAGCGGCGTGCGCAACGTCGACGCAATCGTAATCACCGAAGCGAGCTGCCTGGTGCTCCGCTACCCGCAGAGCCATGTGCGCATTGTGGCCACGAAAGCCTGACCCCAAGACCATTAAACGATGAAAATTACCCTTGACCAATCGGAAATGCTGGCGCTCTGGAAGCGCCGGCATTTCATCGAACCGCTCAGAGCCGACTGCACCATAGAGCGCACCGACGGCATCGACCTCGACGCCCGACTGCGCGAGGAGATGCGCGCATGGTATCTCGACCTGCTGCGCCACGGCCCCGTGGAGGCACTGGCTCCGGCCGAAATCGCCGGAGAATGCCGCGCGGTGGTGTCGCCCGAAGTGGTGACGGAACTGATTCTGCCGGCGGGAGTGGAACGCGTGCTCAGCGTGCAGCTTTCGGGCTGGTGCCGTGCGGCCACGGTAATCGCCGACCCCCGCCATCCCGCCGTAAGGCTTCAGGAAAACCCTTTCAGCCGTGGTGGCGTAGAAGCCCCCGTGGCTATCTGGACGCCGGGGAGCGAGGTAGTGAGGGTGATGTCGGCCGCCGTAGCTGCCGGAACGCCAGTGGCGTCGGTGCTCGCCGCAGTCGACGCCGGGCCAGACCTCTATACCTTCGACGAGCAAGCCGTGGCGCTGATAAATCCGCAGCCGCTATTCTGACGGAAGGAGATAAATTTTATAAATCTTATAAGTCTTATAAATCTTATAAATATGAATGACGAAACCGCCATAAACCGCGCCCGGCGAGTGCTTGAGGCCGCCCACAAGGCGTGGCTGGCCATGGCCGACTTCCGCCGGCGCCGGCGCCGCTACATCCGCTACACCTACGGCGACCAGTGGGGCGACCCCGCGCCCGAAGCATCGGGCGCAATATCCGAAGGGGAGGCCATGCGTGCCCAGGGCGCACGTCCGCTCACCAACAACCTGATCCGCCGCATGGTGAAAGCCGTAGTGGGGCGCTACCGCATGCAGGCCGAAGGGGCCGGGCGCGACGATGCCGACACACCCCTCGGCGCATGCCGCCGCTTCAACTGCACCGACGAGCTCGACGCACGCACTTTCGAGGAATTCCTGATTTCAGGCGTGGCCCTGCAGCGTGTGGGACACGACACGCGCCGCGGCCGACGCGCCGTATGGGTCGACATAGTGAATCCAGAGACGTTCTTCATCACTCCCGTGGGCGACCCGCGCGGATGCGATACCGAACTGGTAGGCCGCTTCACCGACATGAGCATCGCCGAGGTCTGCATGCGCTACGGCTGCGGCGACCCCAGGCGCACGGCCATGCTCCGCAGCATATATGCCTCGGCGGGAGCCATCGACACGGCCGACGCAGCAGTGCGTTCCGGCGCGGGAAGCTTCTATCAGGCTCCAGAAGGGCGATGCCGCGTAATCGAGGTGTGGACACTCGAATGCCGCGAGCTGATGCGCGTCCACGACCCGGCGTCGGCCACCATGGCGATTGCCGAACCCGGCGCCCTCCAACGTATCGAGCGCATCAACCGCCGCCGGCGCCGCAGCCATCTGCCCGAACTGAAGGCACGCATCGAGACAACAACCACCTGGCACTGCCGCATCATGGCGCCCGACGCTACGATTCTTGCCGAGTGCTCGCGTCCGGCCGTGGCCGGACACCCCTTCGCCATGAAATTCTATCCGCTCGTCGACGGCGACGTCCACTCGCTCGTGGAGGATGTAATCGACCAGCAACGCCACGTGAACCGCATGATCACGATCATGGACCGCATGATGGCCACCGCAGCAAAGGGCGTGCTGCTCTTTCCCAGCAAATGCAAGCCCGACGAACTCGACTGGGCCGACATCGTGCAGCTGTGGGCCGACCCCGGAGGTGTGATTCCCTGCCGCCCGGTGGATAAGGGGGAGCCTCACCAGGTGGTCACGCCGCTCTCCGACCCCGGAATATCGCGCATGCTGCAGACGCAGATCGAGATGTTTCAGGACGTGAGCGGCGTAAGCGACGCCCTTATGGGACGCAACATCAGCGCCGGAGTGGGCGCCGAGCGCTACCGCAACGAGGTGGCAAACGCCTCGCTCACCGTCGACGACCTCATCAAGACCTTCGCACATTTCATCGCCACCCGCGACAATCTGATAGCCAGAACCATAAAATAAGCACCGTCAAATTTAACATTCTTTTAACCCGGGTGTGAAAGATTCTTGCCCGACCCGGGCCTTAACTTTGCAGAACGCAAGCTCAAATCAATTACGAGAACTATGTATACTTCCCATCAACGTGCCGGCGATTTCATCGCCGCCTTCGAGCGCCTGTGGCGCCAGCTTAGCGGGGAGCGTCCGGTTTCGGAGGAATTCGCCATCGGCGAAGCCCTCCGGATGCCGGCCGGACGCTTCTACGTGTGCCGAAATCATGCCTACAAAATGCTTCTGCGCCGTCGCCACGGCCATCTTCCTCCCGGCGAAAAGCCCCACCGACGCGCTATGTGGGACGAGATGGAGCGCGCCCTGGCCGAGCGATGCCGCGTCGCTCCGCGCGAAACCGAGTGGGAGGCACTCGACTGGATAATCGCCAACTACCGGCCGTCGAGTTTCTTCATCGCGCCCTCCTACGCCCGTAGGCTCTGCCTGGCATGGCTCCGCGAGGAGAAAGCCGAAGCCGACCGCCGCGCACGCCTGGCGCATATGCGCCGCCTGGCCATCGCGCGCCCGAGCCACCGCCGGCTAAGCGCCCAATCAAAATCAAAATAAACCTCATAGGCCCTATTAACCCTATAGGCCACATAAGCCCTATCAGCCACATAAAATTCCCAACCCCAATGCTTACCCTCGACTTCAAGACCATAACCGACGAAATCCTCGCCCTTACCGCCCTTCGCAAAGCCACGGCTGCCAATCCCGAAGAGGGGATGCTCGTAACCCGCGACCAGCTGCCGGGACTGCGCGTACTGGCGCGGATGGTGTTCGCCGAAATCCTACTGCGCCTCGGTCCGGCCGTAGAAACCTCCGACATCGACGACTCCGACCTCCCCGCCGACCACCCTTACTCCACCTCCGAAGCTCCTGCCATGCGACTCACGCTCGCCGGTGCCGACCGCCTCAGCAGCGGCGCCCTGATAACAGTGCGCCGCCATCTGGAGCACGCCGTAGCTACAGGCATCCTCGCCTGGATCGCCACCGAAGGCCCCGACAGCTGCAGCGGCTTCGCCGCCGAACTGCGCGCCCGCTCCGACGCCGCCGTCAACGCAGTGGCCGACACCCTCGCCTCGCTCGCCCCCTCCACCCTCCGCGCCCCCGGCTGGCCGCAGTCCTGAGCTGTGGCCGAAAGGGCGAAACGAAGGTTTTTTTGCGAGATTTTCGGAAATTTCCTATTTTTGGTGCTTATATGCACTTTTGTGCTTCCGGGCACTGCCATTTACGGGTGCAGCCATTCTTTGTTATGAGCCAGAACAACACTTTCACCACCGAAGCGGAAGACCGCATGATCGAGGAGGCTTTCCGCGACGTGCTCGACGGATACCTCAAAAGCAATCACCGCAAGAAGGTGGAGATTATAGAGCGGGCGTTCCGTTTCGCAAGGGAGGCCCACAAGGGTATCCGCCGGCGTTCGGGCGAGCCATATATCCTCCATCCCATCGCCGTGGCCAAAATCGCAAGCCAGGAGATCGGCCTGGGATCAACCTCGATCTGCGCCGCCCTGCTTCACGATGTGGTGGAGGATACGGACTACACCGTGGAGGATATCGAGCAGAATTTCGGCAAGAAAATCGCCCAGCTCGTGGAGGGGCTCACCAAGATTTCGGGCGGCATCTTCGGCGACAAGGCCTCGGCCCAGGCCGAGAATTTCCGCAAGCTGCTGCTTACGATGTCGGAGGATATACGCGTGGTGCTCATAAAAATGGCCGACCGCCTGCACAATATGCGCACGCTGGGCTCTATGGCGCCCAACAAGCAGTATAAGATCGCCGGCGAAACGCTCTACATCTACGCTCCGCTGGCCCACCGCCTGGGTCTCTTCGCCATAAAGACAGAACTGGAGAACCTCTCGTTCAAATACGAGCATCCCGACGCCTTCGAGCAGATCAGCCGCAAAATCGCTACCACCGAGCAGCACCGCAACTCGATCTACAACAATTTCGCCGCCCCGATTCTCCAGCGCCTCGACGCCATGGGGCTGAAATACACGGCCAAGGCGCGCGTAAAGTCGGTCTACTCCATCTGGAACAAGATGGAGACCAAACACATCCCCTTCGAGGAGGTCTACGACCTCTACGCCGCCCGCATCGTGTTCGACTGCGACGACCCCGCCAAGGAGAAGGGCATCTGCTGGCAGATCTACTCGGCCATCACCGACATCTACCGCCTGCATCCCGACCGCACGCGCGACTGGGTGTCGACCCCGAAGGTCAACGGCTATCAGGCTCTCCACCTCACGGTGATGGGGCCCGACGGCAACTGGATCGAGGTGCAGATTCGCTCGCGCCGCATGGACGAAATCGCCGAGAAGGGGTTCGCCGCCCACTGGAAATACAAGGTCGGCGAGGGCGACGAGGAGTCGGAGCTCAACGCCTGGCTCCACACCATCAAGGACATCCTCGACGACCCCGAGCCCAACGCCCTCGATTTCCTCGACACGCTCAAGCTAAACCTCTTCGCCTCGGAGATAGTGGTATTCACCCCCAAGGGCGAACTGCTCACGCTCCCGATGGACGCCACCGTGCTCGATGTGGCTTTCAACCTCCACACCCAGATCGGATGCCACTGCATCGCCGGCAAGGTGAACCATAAGCTCGTGCCCCTGAGCCAGAAGCTCAATTCGGGCGACCAGGTGGAGGTGCTCACCTCGCAGAGCCAGACGCCAAAGGCCGAATGGATCAACTTCCTTGCCACAGCCAAAGGAAAATCGCGCCTGCGCGCCTCGCTGCGTAAGATGCAGCAGCCGGCCATCTCGGCCGGACGCGAGATTTTCGAGAAATTCCTCAAGGCCCACGACATCGCCGACGACAACGTGGCCATCACAAAGGTGATGGGGCTCTTCAAGGCCCAGAGCCGCGACGACTTCTACTGCCTGCTGGGAAACCAGGAGATCGTGCTCAACGACTACGTGGTGAAGACCCTGCGGCGCCAGAGCTCCGCCACCAAGCGCTTGCTGTCGAAGCTGCTGGGCCGCTCTGAGGCGCCCGTCCCGGCCACCGACGCCGAGAAGGAGGCCGCCGCGCGCCGCGCCGCCATCAACACCAAGGAGACCTACCGCCTGCGCTACGACGACAAGGGCGACGGCAACTTCAATTTCGCCGAATGCTGCCACCCCATTCCCGGCGACCCTGCGCTCGGTTTCATCGAGGACGACGGCACCGTCACGGTGCATGCCCTCGACTGCCCGCGTGCCAGCGTGCTCAAGGCCAGTTTCGGCCCGCGCATCCTCTCCACAGCCTGGGAGGTGGGCGAAGCCCGCTTCCCCGCCACCATACATATGGAGGGAATCGACCGCCACGGCATTCTTCACGAACTGATTTCGCTCATCTCCAAACAGCTCACGCTCGACATACGCGCCCTCGACATACGCGCCGAGAAAGAGGTGTTCCACGCCGACCTCTCGCTGCTCGTAGGCAACGTCGACGAAATCAACGCTCTCTGCGCCAAAATCCGCAAGATTCCGGGCGTAGAGAAGGCCGCACGCCTGTAGACCTCCGGCAATAATCCATCCCCACCCTCTGAAAGAAAGTGAAACCTACCGACAACACCCGCATATATCTCGGCCTGGTGCTCATTGCCGCGGTGGCCGTCTGCAACTACTTCATGCCGCGCACAGCACGCCAGCGCTATGCCTACGAGGAGAACCGACCCTGGGCCTATTCGCTGCTCACGGCGCCGTTCGACATCACCGTCTACCGCGACTCGGCCACGGTGGCCCACATCACCGACAGCATCGACGCCTCGCTCGTGCCCATATACCGGCGCGACGACGTCCAGCCTAAACGCCTTGTGGCCGAAATCGAAGCCAGCGACTCGCTCGCTGCCGACGTGAAACGCCGGCTGGCCGCCGCCGTGGCGCGCGTATACGCCGTCGGTGTGGTCGACCAGACCACCTCCTCGCGCATAGCCCGAGGCGAGCTTCCCGAGGTGAAATATTCGGAAAACAACGTCAACGTGTCGCGCCATACGGCCCAGTATCTCTCGCAGCGCGACGCCTACGCCTATATCGACTCGCTTTTCGCCGGCTCGCCCGACGACCACCGCGCCTTCCAGTCGGTACGCCTCTCCGAGCGGCTGCTCCCCAACATCGTGGAGGACCGCGAGGCCACGCGCCTCTACCGCGAGAGCCTCATCCAGCCCGTAGTGGCCGGCATCGGCCTGATACAGAAGGGGGAGAAGATTATCGGACCGGCGGAAATCGTAACCCCGCAGCTCTACCAGGTGCTGAAAACCTACGAATCGATGCTCGACCGCCGCTCCAGCGTGGACCGCACGCAGCGCATCAACGCTTTCGCGGGAAAGGCCGTCTACGCCGCCCTGATTTTCGCCATGGTGTTCGCCTTCTGCCTGCTCTACTATCCTGATTCGCTGCGGAGGGTTAAGCTCGTGCTTATCCCCGTGCTGCTCATGGTGGTGTTCTTCATTTTCACCGCCCTGGTGGCCCGGCTTCTGCGCAACGGCATATACTGCGTGCCGCTGGCCATTCTGCCGGTAATCATCACCGTGTTCTTCGACTCGCGCACGGCCTTCTTCGTTTTTGTGGCCGAGGTGCTGCTCTGCGCCGTAGAGGCCACACTCCCCCTTGAGTTCATCTTCGTGGAGACTCTGGCCGGCACGGCCGTAATCTTCTCGCTGAAGGATCTCTCGCGCCGCTCCGAGCTGCTGCGGTCGGCCATAGTGGCCTTCCTGGCCTACGTGGTTTCCTACGTGGGCTTCGAACTGATGATGTCGGGCACGCTGAGCGCCCTGTCGTGGCGCCTGATCGGCTACTTCGGCATCAACGCCGTGCTGATTTCCTTCGCCTACATCCTGGTGTTCATCGTCGAGAAGACCTTCGGCCTGGTATCGGTTATGACGCTCGTGGAGCTCTCCGACATCAACAACCGCACCCTGCGCGAGCTCTCACGCGAATGCCCCGGCACGTTCCAGCACTCGATGGCCGTCAGCAACCTCGCCACCGAAGCCGCACATCGCATCGGCGCCAACGTGCAGCTGGTGCGAGCCGGCGCGCTCTACCACGACATCGGCAAAATCGACAATCCAGCCTTCTTCACCGAAAACCAGTATGGTGTGAACCCCCACGACACGCTCACTCCCGCCCAGAGCGCGCGCATCATCACGCGCCACGTGTCCGACGGGTTGCGCCGGGCCGAGCGCATCAAGCTCCCAAAGGCGGTGCGCGACTTCATCGCCCAGCACCATGGCCGCGGCAAAGCCAAATACTTCTATACCATGGAGTGCCGCCAACACCCCGACAGCGAGGTCGACCCGGAACCGTTCACCTATCCGGGCCCCAACCCGCAGACGCGCGAGGCTTCCATCCTCATGATGGCCGACGCCGTCGAAGCCGCCTCGCGCTCGCTCACCGACCATTCGCCCGAGGCGATTCGCACCCTGGTGGATCGGCTCATCGACGGCCAGGTGGCCGACGGTCTCCACAGCGACTCGCCGCTATCGTTCCGCGATATCAAGGAGGTGAAGGAGGTTTTCACCTCGCGCCTGCGCTCCATGTATCACGCCCGCGTCCAGTACCCCAAGGAGGCCACCCCCGCCGAAAGCAACGACCGCGATGCCAACTGATTACCGCACTTTCATAGCCCGCGAGATCGGGCCGCTCGCCGATGGTCTCGTCGACTGCCTGGAGCAGACCGCTCCTGAGGTGGCCGTGCGCATCAACCGCCGCAAGCTCCGCGCGGCCGGCGTGCCCGACGACTGGCTTCCGAAGGTATGCCGCGCCGGAGAGAAGGTGGCGTGGTGGCCGGAGGGCCATCTGCTCCCCGAACGGCCCGACTTCACCCACGACCCCGCTCTGCACCAGGGGCTTTACTACGTGCAGGATGCCTCCTCGATGATTACGGCCCACGTGGTGGGCGCGCTCTCCGCGCGTCTCGGTGGCGCACCGCTTCTGATGCTCGACGCCTGCGCCGCACCCGGCGGCAAATCCACAGCGGCTCTCGACGCTCTGCCCGAGGACTCGATGCTCGTGGCCAACGAGTTCGATTTCCGCCGCGCCTCCATCCTCGCCGAAAACATCCAGAAGTGGGGCTGTCCGGCCGTAGCCGTAAGCCGCGGCGACACGGCGCGTTTCCGCCGCCTGCCGGAGCTGTTCGACATCGTGGCGGCCGACGTGCCCTGCTCCGGCGAGGGGATGATGCGCAAGGACGCGCAGGCCTGCGCCCAGTGGTCGGAGCGCCTGGTCGACGAGTGCGCCGCCCGCCAGTGGGAAATCGTGGAAAATCTCTGGGAGACGCTCGCCCCCGGGGGCTTCTTCATCTACTCCACCTGCACCTTCAATACCCGCGAGAACGAGCGGATTGCCGACCGGATGATTGCCGATTTCGGTGCCGAGCCGGTGGCAATCCACCTGCCTGAAGATAGCGGAATCGTGGTCGACGGCCAAGGCCGCATGCGATTTCTCCCCACGCACCTGCGCGGCGAAGGGCTCTTCATGGCCATCCTCCGCAAACCCGGCGAGTGGACCCCCTCTCTCATCCGCCATGCCGCCGCTTCCTCGCCCCGGAGGGAGAAGAAAAAGAGCCGGAATCGTGGTTCTGCGGCCGAGCTTCAGCCCAGCGGCCGTCCGTCGTCCAAGGCCCCTGATTTAGCTTCGCTTTGCGCCCCCTGGCTCCGAGGCGATTACGATTTCCTTCTCCGCGGCGAAGCCCTTTACGGCCGCCCGGCGGCATTCTCCCATATCTACGACCTCCTCGACCGCCATCTCGACCTGCTTCTCCCCGGCCTCGAAGTCGCCGCGCTCAAAGGCCGCACGGCCGTCCCCTCGCAACCGCTGGCACTCACCACCGCCCTGAACAGCACGGTTTCCCCCTTTCCCACGGCCGGGGTCGACCTTGACCTGGCCCTGAGCTACCTGCGCCGCGAATCGCTCCCCGGCTTCCCCTCCCATCCCCGAGGCCCCCTCCTCCTCACCTACCGCCCCGACGGCCTCCTCGCCCCACTCTCCCTCGGCTTCGTCAACAACCTCGGCTCGCGCGCCAACAACCTCTACCCCACCCCCTGGCGCATACTTCATTGATTTAACGGGAACCTACACCACCCCCGCCATTCCGAATTGCTCTGAATCCGGAATGCTTCCGTCCATTTTTCGCCCGAATTTCATTAACGTTTGTTAGCTTTAATTATGAATAATTTGGGGGGGTAATTATTAAAGTTTGTAACCTTGCGACGCCTAAAAATAAGGGAATTTTACCAACATTTTAACCCGCCGGTTTCCTCGGGTAGATACTTTACAGGATTTGAACGTAATTAGCTGGTAAATTTAAGCTGGTATTCCTTGAATTATATCCGAGCCTACGGTTTGTATTTTCTTGAACAGACAATTACTGGTTAGATACATTATTATTCACATGCTTATGAGACTAAAGCTACTCTTCAGTCGCTGCCTCCCTGTGTGCATGGCAGCCATCGCTGCGCTCAGCGCATCCGCCCACAGCTTCGTACAGGACGGAATCTACTACAACTATCTCGGAAACAACCAGATCGAAGTCACCTTCGAAGGTACAGACTATACCAAGAATCCCGACAGATATACGGGTGCCGTCGAAATCCCGTCGCACGTCGTGCAGTCGGGCACTGAATTCACCGTAGCCTCAATCGGCGCCAACGCATTCAACGGATGCACAAACCTCACTTCCATCATCCTGCCTGAAACTATCGGGGAAATCAGCATCCAGGCCTTCGAGGGATGTTCGGGCCTGACGGCTGTTCAGATTCCCGAAGGAGTCACCACCCTTGAAACCAACGCGTTCGCCGAGTGCACACGCCTCGCGTCCGTATCGCTCCCCTCTACCCTTACATCTGTAGGCCCGCAGGCATTCCTCCACACCTCGCTGGAATCCATTGAAATCCCTGCACTTGTAACGTCGGTCGGCTACTCCGCTTTCATGAACTGTCAGAAACTCAAATCAGCGACCCTTCCGGCCTCCTTCACCGCCATAGGCGCCGCCGCTTTCCAAAACTGCACCTCGCTGCAGAATCTGGAAATCCCGGATGGAGTATCGAGAATCGAGCAAAACACCTTCAATGGCTGCACGCAGCTCAAAACCGTGCAACTCCCCTCTCATCTTTCGTCAATAGGCCTCACCGCATTCCACAACTGCTCCTCGCTCGAATCAATCGAGCTGCCCGAAAGCGTCACATCTATCGGCGAGCATGCCTTTTCCGGATGTTCAGCCCTCGCGTCGGTCAACATCCCCAAAGCAATTACCACCATCGAACCGTATACATTCTCCAGTTGCAGCTCGCTGACCGCCCTCGTTTTACCCGACGGTCTTACCGAGCTTGGCGAGGGCGCGTTCAGCAACTGCTCCATCCTCGCTGAAATCAACCTGCCTGATGGAATCACGGCGCTCCCCGCCTCAATTTTCCGCAACTGCACGGCGCTGACGCAGATCGATATACCTGCCGGCGTAAGCTCCATCGGGCAATACGCCTTTTCCGGATGCCGCACCCTTACGGATATCGTCATTCCCGAAGGAGTGACAACCATCGAGTACTGCACCTTCAACGGCTGCTACGCCATGGAGTCGGTTTCTCTGCCTGAAAGCCTCACCGCTGTCGGCGAAATGGCCTTTCAGGACTGCCGGAGCCTCACAGACGTATCAATCCCCGACAATGTAGCCACTATCGCCGACTATGCGTTTTTCTCGTGCCCCTCACTGAAGACCCTTACATTGGGAAGCGGCCTGAAGAGCATCGGCAACCTCGCCTTCTATTCAAGCCAGGAGCTGGAAGCAATAACCGTCCGGGCCATAGAACCTCCTGTTGCCACGGTTTCCACATTCAATCCGGCAAATTATACCAACGCCGGTCTTAGAGTGCCATACGAAAGTATTGGAAAATACAAGACTGCACCCGTATGGGAAAACTTCTTCACCGACCGCTGGCCCATTACAGGCATCGATGCCATAGAGGCCACCCAATCGGATGCCGCCGTCGTGGAGCGCTTCGACCTCACGGGGCGCCCCGTAGCCGACGACTTCTGCGGACTCTCCGTAGTGCGCCGTGCCGACGGTTCCGTAGCCAAAGAGCTGCGCCGCTGAACAAAGAAATTAGGCAATTATTAGATAGCCCGCAAACCATGAGCGGGCACCCATCGGGCGGTCTGCCGGATTGTGAAATCCGCCAGGCCGCCCCCTTCATACTCCCCTCCCCCCATTTCCAAACCTCCCATAAAGCTCCAAAATCCCGACCTGCGGAGCTTAGGAGGTGCGAATCATTTCGCACCTCACGCACCCGGCCAAGGCCGCAAACACCTCCCACCCAACCTCCACGAGGATGCCGTAGAACTACCGAAATGTAGGGACGCACGGCTCGCGCAATGCGGTTCAAATAAGGTTAAAGCGACAGAAAAATGATGTGCCAATTCGTTTAGGTTTATTCATTCACTCAAAACCAGACGAAATGGCACATTCTCCATTGATAGATTCAATCGGCCGACTTTCGGAAATCCACCCACGTTTTCATTTTACCCGGCTTGCGGTTATCCCACGCATAATAGGGGATAAAGCGGAAAGTATTCTCGCCGCTGCGAGCCTCTACAGCTACGACGCCGTTAAGCAAACCGGCTTCATAGTCAGCCTTATAGGTAGTAGATGGCGTTAGGACGGCTGAATCATAGGAAGGATTGTCGGTTTCTTCCATGCAGTAGACCAGCGGACCGCGCTGCAGACAGCGCTTCCCGAGGTCGGCCGCAACGCGCGTATCGGCTGCTACAACCCTCACGGGCATATCCATATTCAATTCCACCACATCGCCGGGATTCCAAAGGCGCGTCAGATGGATATATCCGTCGGGCGCACGCTTTGCATCTGCCGGCCGGCCGTTGAGTATCAGCTGCCAGCTTTCGCACCAACCGGGCACACGCAGGCGCAGTTCGAAATCAGCCGGAGCCTCGGGAGTAAGCGTCAGCGCAACTTTCCCATTCCAGGGGTATTCAGTTTGCTGACTGATTTTCAACAGCTTTCCATCCACGCTCATTTCCGCGTCGCCGGCAATATATAGATTGGCCGTAAGTGAAGAGCCTTCGGTGAGATACATATAATTGCCCACCGAGGGAAGAAAGCGCGATAGGTTGCTCGGGCAGCAGGCAGTATCATACCAGGGCTTGCGGTGGTGGGTGCCGTCGGTCTCAAGCGGATTCACGTAAAAAAAGGTGTTACCCGACAGGGAGATACCCGAAAGCACTCCGTTGTAGACGGCCCGTTCCATCACATCGGCATAGCGGCTCTCACCGGTGAGCATATTCATGCGCTGATTCCACATCGCCATACCGATTGAGGCGCACGTCTCGCAGTAAGCCAAATCGTTGGGGAGGTCGTAGTCCACGCTGAACCCTTCGGAGCACCCGCGGTGTCCGATTCCGCCGGTTGCATACATTTTTGTGCCGGTCACGTCGTTCCAGAGGCGCCGGAGTGCGGCCACGTAGGTTGTATCGGATGCGGCCGTTGCATAATCGGCCATGCCGGTGAACAGATACATTGCGCGCACGGCATGGCCTCCGATTTTCGAGAGCTTCTGCAGCTCCATATCGTCCTGATAATGACTTGCAGGGAGGCCGCCATAGGCCATCCAGTCGACTTTTCCGCTGCCGCGCCGGCCAAGCAAACATTTCGCCAGTTCAAGATAGCGCTTTTCGCCGGTCACGCGGTAGAGTTTTACCAGCGCAAGCTCGATTTCCTCGTGGCCGGGAACCCAGAAACGTTTTCCAGGGCCGAAATTCCGGTCGATATTGTCGGTGAACCGGATAGCCACATCCAGCAACTTCCGTTTCCCCGTAGCCTTATAATAAGCGATAGCCGCCTCCATAAGATGGCCGGCACAATACATCTCGTGACGGTCCATATTGGTCCATTTCTGCTCAGGCGCCTCGGCGATGAAATAGGCCACGAGATAGCCGTCGGGCTGCTGCGCGGCGGCAATCGTGTCAATAATGCCGTCGAGTTTTTGCTCCAGCCGGGCGTCGGGGCGCGTGGTGAGCGAATAGGCGCAACCTTCTATCACTTTATATAAATCGGAGTCATCGTAGTATATTCCCTGAAATTTTCCTTCAGTCAGCCCGGCGGCGATTGCGAAGTTTTTAACGCGTTGTGTTTCATCGCAGCATTTGCGCAGACATACCGGCAAAGTTACGTCGGTGAGTTTTTCGATTCGCGGGAGCCAGAAACCGTCGGCTATTCTGATTTGTGAAAAATCTACCGGGACCACGTCGGCACGCGAAATCAGACACGACGCGAAGAGAAGGAAAACTAAAGCAAATTTCTTCATAATTTATAATGTGACGAGTGGAAATCAAGGCTGATAAACTAAGATACCTGACCGAAAATTCCCAAAGAATAAAATTGTAACGTTTGTAAATTTAACTTAATACGAAGTTTTGGCGGTTGTTCGACGTAAAGTTAATATATCCCCGGCGGTTATGTCTCCAAAATGTCGAATATCAATATCCATAGTGTAAAAAGCTGAATCATCCACCGGGCTTTACGCCTAACTTTGGTCTTGAGAAAAAAGCCGCAACGACCACGGAAAAGCCGAAGGCATTTTTCAGATAGAAACACAAATGCAAATATCCTTTAAATCTAATTGATAATGAAAGCCCCAAATCAAATCCTACAAATGTGGGCAACCGTATGCCGGAGCTTACGGTTTGCCGTTTCGGCCACGGTGGCCGTGGCTATGGCGGCCGTCATCACAACGTCGTGCGACGACGATGACCTGGACGCCTACGAGCGTCCGGAACCTGACGACGACTACACCATCGACGACCCGTTCGGGCTGAAGGGTACGGGCGTGGCTCTGGCATTCGACACCGAAGCTACCGACGCAGATATGGTGAAGAATATCACCATAAAAGCCATTGCAGATGTTGAAAATGCCTACGCCCTTACCATCGACGCCACGGTGATGCCACAGTACGTGACAACCATCCCGTTGCTTTCCGACCTTCCCGATAAGCAGGTAAAACTCAGTTTCTCCTATAAATGCGAGGAAAACGTAGGTCTGGATCTGCAGTATCTTACTCCCGAAGCCGGCGAGGCGGTGCAGAAATCCACACTTCTGGCCAGCACGTCGGTCGACGTCGACGAAAACGGATGGGCGGCTGCCGAATATGTAATCGACCGCGACATCAATGAAAACAACTGGGGGTCGGCAGGACAGAGCCTGCGTCTGATTTTCAAACCCACATCGACCGAAGGCAACGTGGTTTTCAGCATTAAGGATATATATTTGTATAAGACAGCCGAAAGCCAGACAGCCACCGAGTTCGATCCTTACCGCTACGACTTGACTTTCACTCCCAACCGCGGTTCTCACTGGTCGATGGAAGACGTCTACGGCATCTACAGCGGCATATCGTTTGACCGCATCAGCGACGAATACATTCTGCGCATCAACGACAGCTATGCGGCCTCGGGAAGTGCTGCCGAGCATTTCATTGCCACCGACCCGCTCACGCGCGCCATAGAATTAATCGACGGCCAGCAGCTTGAGCTCGTATTCAAATATAAAGCCGACGCCGATTTTAACCTGCGCACCGGACTATATCCCTTCAGCGATCCTGCCAACGACTGGCCCGCCTCGTTTGTAACAACCAAACTGAAAGCGAGCGCCTCGACCGACCGCGACGAAGAGGGGTGGGCCACCTGCCACCATAATATAACCAAACCGGTCAAGGCCATGAAGTGGGGCAGCTCGGTCGACAACGGCGACCAGCAGATTCGCTTCTGCCTGCTCTCTCCCTACGACGAACTACACCCCGAGCTCTACGGCCTCACCAGCCTGCGCCTGAAAGACATTCATCTGCAAGTGGTGACCGACTCGCCCGACCACCCCAATCAGGACGAGCCTAAATCGGAAGCATTCAGCCTGATGTACAGCGACGGCGACAACCGAGGCTACGAGACCGGCATATCGACCGCCGACGGCGTTTACCAGCTCGACTTCAAGGCTTCGGCTCCGGAACATGTAGTGTGGTCGCTGGGCGTTGAAAACGGCATCGCCCACTCCAATTGGGAGCTGCGCCTCTTCTACCAGTGTACTATCGACGTGACCGAAGTAAACTGCATGCTCTTCGACGGTGGCTTCTCCTACTATCAGCCATTTGGCAATCCGTTTATCTCCGGCTCCAACACCCAGGCATCGGCCAACCAGTGGAAAGAAGTGGTCATCGACCTCAGCAAGGCCATCGACGCCGTGCGCTGGAACCTCGACGGCAAGACCGGCGAACGCCTCCGCATCAACTTCAACATGGCCGCCGCCAACGCCACACTACGTATAAAGGACGCCCGCCTGGTACCCAAAACCGACACACCCGTCGAACCAGACTCGCGTAAGCCTTTCACACCCACCTCGATCGACGATTTAAACACAGTTTACAACACTAAGCTGACTAATTCCGACAACAGCACAATGACGCTTGAATACACGGCCAGCGCTCCCGAGCACGTGGTATGGTTCAACGGTCCCGACGAACCGTTGCCCGACGCCGACTATTCCATCCAGTTCACATATCAGTGCGACCACCCCATGAACGAAGTCAACATGATGCTCTTCGACAAAGGTATGACCTACTACATGTTTGACGGCGATCCCTTCGTTCATTTCGACGACTGGAAGGGCGCCACCGGCGAATGGAAAACCATTGTCTGCAACCTGAAAACGCCGATTTCGAAAGTCAACTGGAACATCGGCAAGAACAAGGAGCGACTTCGCATCAACTTCAACCCCGTCCCGGCCACGGGTGAAGCCGTAACCCTTAAAATCAAAGACATCAAAATCTTTCCCAACAGCGCTTCCAAGGCGCGGCGACCGCGTCGCCGCTAAGAAGATTCATTTACCATGAAACCAATCACATCAGCAATGAAAAAAATATTTATCACTCTGATTCCGGCGCTTATGTTTATTGCCTTTTCGGCATCGTTGTGCGCCTGCAGCGATGATAAGGTCGAAGAACCGGAGGAGACGATGCCTCCGGTACCTTCGCCCGGCGACGACGGCGAAGCATGCGCCGTGGCTCTCTCGCTCGATATCGACCAGATTAACGAGCTCAGCGCCACCGAAAATAATTCGGAATACCGCATCAAGACCAACGGCGGCCACGACCCCTGGATTTACACGAAGCAACTTCCCAAAGATCTTACGGAAGAGGCCGTTGTGCTCGCATTCGACTATAAATCGTCGCGCGCAGTCGACGGGCTGCAGGCTTACCTCTGCCCGCCGCTCGACGGCGAGCGGAATGTCGGATTGGGCAGCCTCGAGGCGTCGCCCGGCAGTTGGAAATCGTTCTCGGCCGTAATAGGCGAATCCTTCAAGGAATTCTCGTGGGGTAAAGCCGGCGATATGCTGCGCCTCGACTTCGGCGACGGCACTGAAGCCCTCATAATAATCCGCAACCTGCGCATCCGTGGCCTCAACGCCGAAGAACGCAATTCGCAGCAAACCGAAGAAGAGTATCTGGCATCGCTCAACACTCTCGACGAGCGCCTGGCCGACTATCTCTGCCGCAGTTTCAGCTCACAGATATCGATGGTGGAGGTGACTTCCGATCAAGTGAACATCAGCGGCACCGCCAACGGAGGCACTCTGGCACTGGCAGAAGTGACACCCTATCAGAATGCTCTGCTGCTCACCAGTTTCCATAAATGCAAAACGGGGCTTTCCGGTTCGTTCAACGTAAGCATACCGCGCTTCACCGAATACGACGGCTTCCGCTACGACCGTCTGCTCTCGAAATTCGTGCTTGTAAAGACCACCAACGGCAAGGACGAGATAGCATCGGCCTGCCGCTACGTCGATGCCGATCATATCGACCAGAGCAAAGCCATCGGCTGCCAGGACGTTCCGTCGGATATCAAGAAGGGGGGCGAGGCCGTTAACGGCAAAGTCTACGACGCTGTTGAAATGGGGATGAAAGTAACTCTTGTCGGTATACCAGTGACTGCCGTGATGTGGCGGTCGGCCGCTGCCGCCGCTGCCGTTGGCGACCAGGTGATTCAGCACCGCTACATGGGCAAGACCTACTATTTCAGCCGCGGATATTTCGAGGATATTGTCGACAAGCACCTCATCGAACTTCAGAACGCCGGCATCTCGGTATTCACCGTGATTACGCTGCGCCCAGAAACCCCGAACGATCCCACGGCCTATAAGAACTACGACCATGAGCTGGGGCTGCTCCTGCAGCATCCCGACTACACCGGTCAGGGCACATTTGCCATGGTCAACCTCACCCAGGCGGAGAGCGTGAACTATATGGCTGCCGCACTCGATTTCCTCGCCTCGCGTTATTCCGACGGCTCCCACGGTCGCATACACCGCTACGTGATGCACAACGAAATCGACGATCCCAACAACTGGAACGACTGCGGATGGAAACCCCAGCGTGTCTATATGGACCAGTTTGTAAAGTCGACCCGCATGGCCCACAATATCATACGCCAGTATAACAGCTACGCCCAGATTCTGGTACCCGTGACCCAGCAGTGGACATTCCAGAAGACCCATCCGGCCCACAACATGTCGTTTGCCGTACGCGACCTCTTCTCGCTCATCAATGATTTCAGCCGGGTGGAAGGCGATTACTACTGGGGCGTGGGTTACCACTCCTATCCTCAGAAATTCCAGAACCGCACTTGGGAAGACGATCTGGCCACATGGTCGATGAACACTGAATACATCACCTTCAAAAATCTCGAAGTGCTCGACAAATGGGCCAAAACCTCGGCCAATATGTATAAAGGCACCAAGATGCGTGACGTTTGGCTCACAGAGAACGGCTCAAGCACACCTACCTACAGCGAGACTGAGCTGACCGAGCAGGCTGCCTGCGCAGCCTACGCTTACAAAAAGGTTAACAAGCTAAGTGCCATCCAGACTCTGATATGGCACGCCTCGACCGACAACGACGTGGAAGGGAACCTGAACCTCGGCCTCCACTACCGCGAGAATTATGCGCCCGACCCATGGGGCCGCAAGCCCGCATGGTATGCCATTCAGGCCATAGGCACAACCCGCGAAAGCCAGGTAATCGACCGGTATCTACCCATTATCGGCGTCTCGAACTGGGATGAAATCATGCATCAGGTCAACGACTAAGCCAATCACGCAATCAAACTTTTCGACACAATGAGAAAAACACAATCGTACCGGTTTAAACCGGGGCTGCAGAGAGCCGTGCTCGTGCTGACTCTCGCGCTGGGCTATCCGGCTTATGGAGCCTTTGAGGCAAAAGCTTCAGCCCTTGAGGCAGCCGCAAGCGAATCGTCGGCTGCAACGGCGACGAAAGGCGTAGTGACAGGCTACGTTACCGATACCAACGGCGAGCCGTCAGTAGGTGCCACCGTCATTGAAAAAGGGAATCCCGGCAACGGGGTTACCTGCGACATCGACGGCAAATTCTCTATAAAAGTGCCCGAGGGAACCGAACTTACAGTTTCCTATATCGGGTTCATGACCCAGAACGTACCCACCAAAGGGCGCACCCACGTAGAGGTAACGCTCCATGAGAGCAATGTACAGCTCAACGAGGTGGTGGTAGTGGGCTACGGCCAGCAGAAAAAGATTTCCGTAACCGGATCAGTTGCCTCGATAGGCACCGACGACCTGAAACGTAGTTCCCAGCCCAACCTGAGCGCCGCCCTCTCGGGGAAGCTCCACGGTCTGGCCACCATGCAGACGTCGGGACGTCCCGGCGCCGACGATGTGGCTCTGTATCTGCGCGGGGCCAGCACCACCAACGGCGTCGACCCGCTGATACTTATCGATGGTGTGCCGCGCAGCGGCATCTCTACCCTCGACCCCAACGAGGTCGAGTCTGTAACCATCCTGAAGGATGCCTCGGCAACGGCCGTATTTGGCGTTCGCGGCGCCAACGGTGTAATTCTCATTACCACCCGCCGCGGCGAATCCGGCAAAAAAGAGCTGAGCATTTCGTTTGACTACAGTCTGCAGCAGTTCACAACTTCGATCGACCGCGTGCATTCCTGGGACTACGCAGCCCTACGCAACCAGGCCGCACGCAACGACGGTGTGGCCGAAAACGCCCTTCCCTACACCGACTGGATGATTCAGCAATACCGCAACGGAAGCGACCCGGTATTTTTCCCCGACCGTGACATCATGAACGAATTCTTCAAGAAATGGGCTCCGCAGACTCGCGTCAACGTGAACATGAACGGCGGTAACGATAAAATCAACTACTTCATCAACGTAGGGTACATCGGGCAGAGCGGCCAGTTCAAGACCGAATCTAAAAAAGACCTCGGCTACGACCCCAGCTACAAGATGAACAGGTATACCTTCCGCTCCAACCTCGACATCAAGCCGATATCCAACCTCAAGATTTCGCTCAATCTGGCATCATATCTGCAGAAGGTGAATTCGCCCCAGGCCACCGACCTCTACGGAGGCGACATTGCTTCGATGACGGCCGACCTGATGGTTCACGCATGGTCGACACCACCTACGGCTCCCGGCCCCATCACCGCGGAGGGCTACACCACTCCCGACGGCACGCTCGTTCCCGCCGGCAAAATAGTTTCGTCGGTCTATAGCTCCGACCCGAAAAACAATAAATACGCCGACATCAACCGGCGCGGCTACGCCTCCAACACCAACATGAACCTCAACTCCTCGTTGGCCATCGACTGGGGACTCGACTTCCTTACCAAAGGTCTGAGCACGAAATTCATGGTGGCATTCGACGCCGTCTCAGCAACGCAGCTCACAGCCTCGCGTCTTTTCGACGTATATCAGGCCGCCCCAGCCACGGGTCCCGGAGAAAAATCCTACTATAAGGCCGTGACACTCAATGCCAACGACGTGATAGGAGCACCAGTACGCAGCAACTCTTCCAACTACTACCTCAACCTGCAGTACTACATCAACTATGCGCGCCGCTTCGGGCTGAACGACCTGGGCGCCATGGTACTTCTGCAGCGCGACCACTGGCAGAACGCCGCAGCAGACCTCCCCTACAACATGCTCGGCCTCTCGGGCCGCGTGACCTACAACTACGACCAACGCTATCTGGCCGAATTCAACGTAGGCTACAACGGTTCGGAGCAGTTTGCCAAAGGCCACCGCTTCGGTCTTTTCCCTGCCGGCTCGATTGGCTGGGTTATCAGCCATGAAAAGTTTATGAAAGATATAGAGGCAATTTCAATGCTGAAGTTGCGCGCATCCTACGGAAAAGTCGGCAACGATAAACTCGGAGGAACCCGCTTCCTCTATATCACCAACGTATCGATGGGCGGAGGCACAATCCCCTCGCTGGGACGCGGCCAGTCGGTGATTATGGGCAAACTCGGAAATGAAAACATTTCCTGGGAAATAGCCTACAAGCAGAACTACGGTATCGACCTGGGGCTGTTCAACGAACTGACCCTTTCGTTCGATTATTTCCGCGAGCACCGCAAAGACATCCTTATCAACCGCGGCACGGTGCCTGAGATTCAAGGCGTTCCGCTTGGCAACCTTCCTAAAGTAAACATGGGAGTTGTAGACAACAGCGGTTTTGAAATCGAAGCGCGCTACCGCAAGACCATCAACTCCGACTGGTCGTTCGCCGTCAACGGCAACTTCGCATACAACAAGAACACTCAGAAAGATATGGACGAGCCTATCCGCTCGGACGACTTCGCCTACCGCTACCGCATGACCGGCTACAGCATCGGTCAGGATTTCGGCTACAAAATCGATTACTCCAACGGCAATGGCTTCATCAATACTCAGGAAGAGCTTGAAAGAGCCCAGGCCATGTATAAGGTCGGAGTGCCGCGCATGGGCGATTTCCTCTATCAGGACCTCAACGGCGACGGCTATATCGACGAAAAAGACATGGCGCCGATACTCTACTCCAACGTGCCGCGAATCACCTACGGCTTCGGAGCTCAGATTTTCTTCCGCGATTTCGACCTGGCCTTCCACTTCTCGGGTATCGCCAAAGCATCCCGCTGCTACAATGCATGGGGAGCCGTGGAATACAGCAACGAGGGTATCTACAACGATTGGCATCTCAATGCCTGGACACCCGAGCGATATGCTGCCGGCGAAAAGATCACGTATCCGGCCCTGTCGACGAAGATGAACACCAACCATCTGCCCAACGATTTCTTCATCATGAACCGCAGCTTTCTGCGCCTGAAAAACATCGAGATAGGCTACAGCCTTCCCAAATCGCTGCTACGCAAAATCCAGGTGCAGAAAGTAAGGGTCTACATGACCGGCAACAATCTTCTGACCTGGAAAAAAATCAAAAACAACTCCATCGACCCCGAACAGAACTGGGAAGCGAACTACCCGCTCACCAAGATGCTCAACTTCGGTGTAAACGTAGTATTCTAAACATTCACAGCAAAGCACCATGAAATTAACACTTAAATATCTGCTTCTGTCGGCCGCGGCCGTTCTGGGAATGTCATCCTGCTCCGATGTGCTCGACGTGGCCCCCGACGGCACGCTCACCCTTGACGAGGTTTTTCAGGACCCCGACAAGACCGGAGCGTTTCTCAACTCATGCTATGCCAATCTCCCCTACAAAGGCTATTTCTACTGGGGATGGGAGGCCGCCGTAACAGCCTGCAGCGACGACGGCTGGACCTGCTGGGACGGTTCCAACAACACCGCGGCCAGCAAGGTTTATTCGGGCGACGTGTCGGCCTCGAGCCATTCGCTTCGCGACGGCTGGTCGGGCAACGATTCCTGGATGACCAATAAATACTGGACGCGCTACTGGGAACAGATACGCCTCTGTAATATCTTTCTCGAAAACATCGACAATGCCGCTGTCAACAGCGAGGCCCAGCGCGACCGCATGCGTGCCGAGGCCCACGTGCTCCGCGCATACTTCTATTCCGAACTGGTAAAATGGTTCGGCAAGGTGCCCGTGCTTGATCATTCGGTCGACGCTACGGCTGATTTCTCGGAAATGAAGCGCCAGTCGGTCTACAAAGTGGCAAAATTTATCGAAGAAGACTGCGATATGGCCATTTACTCCGACAATCTGCCATGGCGTATCGAAACGGCGTCGGAGGCACGCCGTGTAACCAAAGCTCTCGCCTGGACCATCAAGTCGAAAATGATGCTTTTCGCAGCCAGTCCGCTTTTCAACGAAGGGCAGAACCACTGGGAAGAGGCTTTCGAGATGAACCGAGCTGCCGTGCGCGAGCTTAAATCCCACGGTTACGAACTTTTTACCATCTGCACCAATCCCAACACATTCGGCACCGGCGACGCTGCCTGTCTGCGTCAGCTCATCAACACCGCAGCCGACTACAGCGGAAGCCCCTCCGACAAGGAAACTATCTGGCAGCAGTACGGCATGGATTGCTTCGTGTGGCATATCGGCTACGTTGGCAGCGGTATCGACGGCACCTACTCGGCCGGGATCTCGCCTACTCAGGAGCTGGTCGACGCCTTCAACACCCTCGACGGAGAGCCCGTGCTCGACCTCAGCAAGCCTTATCTTGACGATAAGCACCTCCTCCCCAACTACAACCCCAACAGCCAGTATGACCCGAACAATCCTTTCGCCAACCGCGACCCGCGCATGGACGAAACGCTACTTCACAACGGCTCCACATTCTATTATCAGGGCGAAAAGCGCACTATCGAGACCTTCGAGGGGGGCGCCAACGCAATTAATCTTACGGCTTCGGTCGACGACTTTACGCGCACGGGCTACTACCACTGCAAATTCGTGCAGCCCGGTGCCAGCCAGGGGTCGTCGTATGCCGTAAATACTCCGCCCTGGAAATTTTTCCGGCTGGCCGAAGTGATTCTCAACTACGCCGAGGCCGCCGCCGAAGCCGGCCATCTGACCGAAGCCAAAGACGCCGTCGACGAAATCCGTGCGCGTGTGAAGATGCCCGCGCTCCCCGACGGTCTGTCGCAGCAGGATATGATTCTGCGTGTGCGTAACGAGCGTCAGGTAGAGCTCGCCTGGGAAGAATGCCGCTACTACGACCTGCGCCGCTGGCAGCAACCCGACGGCGACCTCTACGATACCTGCCGCTGGCTCACGGGGATGCGCCCGATTCCGCGCGGCGACGGCACCTACAGCTACGAGCGTTACAACATATGGCAGATTCCGCGCGGCGGAAGTTCCAACCGCGATCTGCTGCTCCCTCTTCCCATCGACGAAGTTTCGCGACTCGATGCCGTAACGGGCGACTCCTGGCAGAACCCCGGATGGTAAAAATGGTCTAATCTGAAATTCACCAAAATGAACAGCATAATATTTAAAATATCGGTTTGCGCAGCGCTGATTCTCCCGGCCGGGCGCATCATGGCAGCCGATGCCGAAAAAACCGACTCTCTTTCGGCGGCCCACGGACCTGTGGAAGAAACGGTCGACATGGGATATTACTCGCTTCCGTCCAGAGCCGTGACCGGCGCCGTCTCCATCGTTACGGGCGATGTACTTTCCAGAACGCCTGACGCCAGCCTGCCCAAAACTCTGGTGGGCCGACTGCCCGGACTGATTACCCAGGAGTCCAACAACGAGCTCTCGCGCGGGGGCATTTCCACCGAAGACATGGGCATGTCGTGGTGGGTGCGCGGCGCATCGACCATCAACGGCACCACGCCGATGATTATTCTCGACGGCATTGTATGCCCCAACACCAACTACGTATATATCACTCCGCAGGAAATTGAGTCGGTCACACTGCTCAAAGATGCGGCGGCTCTGTCAATCTACGGCCTGCAGGGCGCCGGAGGCGCTATCTCAATCAAGACAAAACGCGGCGCCTATGGCGCGCCGAAAGTCCACGTGACCTTCGACCAGTCATTTCAGCAGATGACCCGCAAACCCGAATACATCAACTCGGCCAAATACGTGGCCATGCGCAACCAGGCCGGCGTAAACGACGGGTTCTGTCCCTACTCCCAGTTCTCCAAAACCGACACGGAGAAATTCACCGAAGGCGGTAGCCGGTTCTATCCCGACAACAACTGGTATGATATGTTCATGCGCGACATCACCTACATGACGCGCGCCGGAGTGAGCGTGCAGGGCGGCACTCAAAATGTGCTCTATTTCGCCAATATCAACTACATGCACCAGAGCTCTCCCTTCAAGACTGTCGACGAGCCCGACAGAAAGTATAACCCGGAGCCCGCCAACGACTGGTTTAACTTCCGCTCGAACATCGACGTGAATTTCAACAGCTATCTGTCTGGGTTCCTGCGTCTGGCCGGCAATGTGAAAAACGAAAAGACTACCGGATTTTCCAACGCGGCCATATACAACCATATCTTCAATCTGCCGCCTACGATGTATGGTCCGCTGACTCCCAACGGAGAAGGATATGAGAACGGCAATCAGGTAGTAACCCACGACGACGAGACTTACCCGGTCTACGGCATGCTTAACCGCTCCGGTTACATCCACAATCTGCATATCAACGTAACAGCACAGGCAGGCCTGAACCTCGACCTGGGATTTCTCACCAAAGGTCTCTCACTGAGCGGAAGCATGGCCTATCAGACCAGCACGCTCAACCAGACAGCCACTACGCAGGATTTCTCGCGATGGGTACGCACCCAGGAGATGAGCGATTTCTTCTTCGTGCAGCAAGGGTCGGCCACCAACACTCCGCTTTCCTACGGCAAGGCCTCCACGATGGATTATAACCTGAACCTTTTCGGTCAGGCCAGGTATAAATGCTCCTTCGGCGACCATTTGGTCGACGCCATGGCCTATATTTTCTATCAGCAGCAGGAACTCCAGAAGAGCAATATGGCCTACAAGCAGGAGAGCATGGGCGTAACGGCCACCTACGGATTCCGCAACCGCTACTTCATTAAGGGAGACATCGGGTATGCCGGGTCGGAGCAGTTTCACCCCGACCGCCGCTACATGGCAACCACGGCCATCTCGGCCGCATGGATAGCATCCGACGAAAGCTTCATGCGCGGTCTCACATGGCTCGACATGCTGAAACTCCGCGCTTCCTACGGCATCACGGCCAACGACCAGCTCGGAAACGTGCGCTTCCTCTATCTTGACTATCTTGACGTAAACGGCAACGAGGGGCTGCGCGGCAACCCGCTGCTGCGCGCCGAAAAGATGAAAAAGCAGAACTACGGCGTTGACCTGGCCGTGCTCAAAGGGCTCCACGTGTCGTTCGACTGGTATAAGTCGATATGTGACAACATGCTCATCAACAGTTCCGGCAACATTCCCATCTATCAGGGTGTGCCTCTCGACCAGTATCCGCGCACCAACGACGGCCGGATGGAAAGCCACGGGTATGAAATCACGGCCAACTACGCCAAAACCATAGGCGACTGGACGTTTAATATCGGCGGCTCATTCACTTACGACAAAAACAAGGTGATAAACGTGGGCGAATCGCCCAACGCAGCCGACTATGCCTACCGCTACCGCACGGAAGGCTATACCTTCGGCCAGTGCTGGGGTTACCTCATCGACTACAGCAACGGCAACGGCATATTCAATTTCCAGGAGGAGCTGGATGCCAAGGGGCTACAATACAGCTTCGGCAGCCCGCGCGTAGGCGATTTCATCTATCAGGACCTCAACTCCGACGGCATTATCGACGAAAAGGACAAGGCTCCCATAGGCTACAGCCACATTCCCCAGCACACCTATACCGTCTCGGCCGGGGTGAACTGGAGAGGTCTGGAGCTCAACGTACTCTTTCAGGGCGTGAGCAAGGTTTCGCGCACCGTGAGCGGCGTAGGCGTGTTTGAGAACACCTATCAGGGCGTTTTCAGCGACATCCACGAAAACGCCTGGACCGCAGAGCGCTGGAACAACGGCGAGCCCATAGATTACCCGGCTCTGTCGCTCAACGAGACCACCAACCACGTGCCCAACGAATTTTTCATCTGGGACGCTTCCTATTTCCGCCTGAAGAATCTCGAACTGGCCTACACCCTGCCGACTTCCATTTCGCGCAAAATCCGTGCTGAGAAAATCAGAATAGCCCTGAGCGGACAGAATCTTCTTACGTGGGACAAAATGAAATCGAAATATATCGACCCCGAAGTGGGCACTATGAATGCTTTCCAGCCCTACCGTGTTTACAACATCGGTTTTCAACTAACCTTCTAACGGACAACGGCGATGAACAGACTTTTTAAAACAGCAATTCTCCTGATCTGCGCTGCAGCCCTGGGCTCGTGTGCTGATCTCGACATACAGTCGGACGGACGCGTAGGCTACGAAGATATCTTCGGCCACTACGAGCGCACGGTCAACTACTACAACAGATGTATCGGATATGTGCCACAGATCGGATTTCTCTACAGCAACACCCCGCTGGCTTCGTTTTGCGATGAAGCCCACGATGCAAGCGACTACGCCGACGGACCCGTTTCGCGGTGGTATCGCGGCTACACGTCGACGACCTACAATCCGCTGTCGTGTGCGTGGGAGGGCGACTGCTGGACATACTATTATCAGGCAATCCGCCACTGCAACACTTTCCTATCGTATATCGAAGACCCTGAATACGCCACGTATCAGTTTCGCGATGACGAAAAGCAGGGTTGGATAGCTCAGGTGAGAGTGGCGCGCGCCTTCTACTATCTTCAGCTCATAAAGCGCTACGGCGGGGTGCCTCTGGTGAGGGTGCCCTACGGCACGAAGCACGATTATTCGAAGGATAAGCGTGCCACATTCGGCGAGGTGGCAGCCTTTATAGTAAGCGAATGCCGCAGGGCGCTGGCAGTTGAAGAGCCTGATGGCAACTTCGGGTTCCGATGGAATATCAACGATAACGAGCGCGGCAAAATCACCCGCGCCTTTGCCTATGCCGTAATGTCGGAAACGGTACTTTACGCCGCCAGCCCGCTCTGGAGCGACGGCACCGTAAGCTGGCAGGTGGCAGCCGAAATCACCAAAGAGGCTCTCGACCAGTGTCTGGTTCACGGATTCCACCTCTACGATACCAAGCCCGACGCAACTACGGCACTCAACGCCTACCAGTATTATTTCTTCACTCGGTCGGACCCTAGCCGCTCGTGGGATAAAGAGACAATTTTCGAATCTACCTCGACGCGCACCAACGTATGGAAACTTGCCGGCACACCTATCACCGCCGGCATGGAAAAAGCCGGTGCCGGCCCCTCGCAGGAACTTGTCGACGCCTATGAGACATCCGACGGGCAGCCCGTGCTCGACCTTGCCAATCCCTATGTCGACGCCGACCATCTCGTGCCAAACTACAATCCCGCCAACAAGCTCTACGACCCCTCCGACCCCTATGCCAACCGCGACCCGCGTTTCTACGCCTCGATTTACTACAACGACTGCCGCCGTTATCTCGACGACCGCATGACTCTGGTTCAGACCTACGTGGGTGGCAACTGTGGCATCTCCGAAAGTGTTACCGACACGCGCTTCACGCGCACCGGCTATTACCTCCGAAAATTCAACGACTACCGCTCGGGCATCGACATCGACGGCGACGGATTCATGCGCATCTTCCGTCTGGCCGAGCTCTATCTCAACTTCGCCGAGGCTGCATATCAGGCTAAAGGTCCCGATGTGCTCTATACGTCGGTAGTTGGCGGATCTGCGATTTCGGCCCGCGGGGCTGTCAATGCCGTGCGCACCCGCGCCGGGATGCCCGCGCTGGCACGCGGCATGAGCCGCGACGAGTTCGAACTCCGCTACCGCAACGAGCGCCGCATCGAGCTGGCTTTCGAAGAGCACCGCTTCTTCGACGTGCGCCGCTGGAAAATCCTCGACAAGACCGACGCCGTGGTCACCGGCATGAAAATCACCCGCGCTTCCGATGGCACCTACGACTACCGCCGCGTCAAGATGATGGACCGCAACCTCAGCGACGACAAATATCTGATGTATCCCATCAATCAGACCGAAGTCGACAAAATCGAAGGTTTCACCGGTGCAAACTGGCAGAATCCCGGATGGTAACAATCTCAGCAACATTTTCACAGACAACCGATAAAAGCATACAGATGATAATGCGTAAAATATATCTAATGCCGCTCATCAGCCTGCTGATGCTGATGATGCTCACCGGATGTTCCGACGATCAAACCAACGACGTTGCCGGCTCTTCCGGCAACGTTACAGAAGTTCATTTCACCCCCTTCATCGGATCGGTAAAAATGAGCTGGAAGAATCCTCCGGGCGATGATTATTATTATACACTGGTTTCGTATCAGAAATCCGACGGCACGGTGGTCAACAACAAATACAGCAGGTTTCTCGCCGACGAAAACGGTTATACCAACACCATTCTCGGCGGATTTACCGACACGAAGGAATATACGTTTACTCTCCAGTCGTTCAACTACGACGGCTCCTGCTCTGAACCGGTGAGCGTGAAGTGTCAGCCCCAGGATGCTTCCGGAGCATCGGCCTACGTGGTCGAGACGGCCGATATCACGGCCTCCTCCTATGGTGCCGAACTTACGTGGACCAACGAAACCGGAATCGGCGTAAGGCTGATTATGAGCTATCTCAACAATATGGGGGTGCTCATGGAAGAGGAAATCGACGCAACAAAATCGGGCAGCTTCTCGATTACCGACCTTGGCGTGGGCGACACTGAATTCACTCTCCTGGCCGAAAATATGGACGACTACATCACAAGCCCCACGCGCACTTTCGTAATAAAATCCTCAATCGACGATTCGGATATAATCCGTATTTGGTTCGACCCGACGCGCACCGAGGCAGTATTTTTCGACTATGCTCCGGTGGGCCTGACCTATGAAGTGACCGGCACCGACAGCTATGCCCTGATGATTGACCCCACAGCAACGGAACGCCTGATTATTTCCGAACCTATCGGGAAATCGCTCCCGCGCAAAGATATGGTTCTTTCGTTCCAATACCGATGTCAGGATAATTTCAACCTCACACTTCTCTATTACCCGTTTGAATGGGCTACAATCGCTGATTATTACTCCAACAAGGGACTGATGGGCAAGACACTCGACTGGAAGACGCTTTCATTCGATCTGAGCGGCGACATCGAACGCCTCAAATGGGGCACGAATCCGACCAGCCAGATCCGCTTTATTTTCACCACCGAGAATACTCAGAACAAGAAATCGACCATCCTGTTTGAGATCAGAAACATTCAGATTCGTCCGGGCAAATAACCGGATGCATCAGCCCCACGAAAACCAGAACAGACACAGCGATCAAAATGAAAAGAATAATAGTTATCAGCCTGATATGCCTGCTTGCTGCGGCAGCCCACGTGGCTGCCGCAGCCGACGGCAACGGCAAACGCACGACAGCGCTCGACTCCGGCCTGTGGAGCCAATCGGAATGGATTTCGTCGCCCGACGCCCAGGTGGTCGGCGGCGTGATTGCAGACGGCACCAGGGCTGCCGACGGCGCATCGTGGTTTGTGAACACTTTCAGAAACACCAAGAAAATCACACAGGCACTATGGATGACCACCAGCCTGGGCATCAACGTGGCCTACGTCAACGGGCGGCGCGTGGGCGAGGAGATTCTCAAACCGGGATTCACGCACCCGCTGAAAACAAAACGCTCGTTTACCTACGATATAACCGATATGCTCAACCGCAACTGCGGCGAAGCAAACACGCTGGCCGTACAGACGACTCCGGGCTGGTGGGCCGATAAGATCGTGACTCCGGCCGGACGCCAGGGAATGACCGGACACAAAACGGCTTTCCGCGGGGTGTTGCAGCTCACTTACAACGACGGCACTACGGAGACTTTCGGCACCAATACCGCCGACTGGCTCGCAGGCGTCGGCGGACCGGTGACCCACGCCGACATTTTCGACGGCGAGGAATACGACGCTCGCCGCCCGATGGGTTTCGATGCTATCGAAGGCTTTAAAACACCTGAAATCAACACCGAATTTCAAGGCGAGATTCTCCCATCGGAAGGTGGGGAGGTATATTTCCGCGATGACCTGATTCTCAATCCTGTAGAAATCTACGTATGGAAGGATGCCGACGGAGCCGCTGCTGACGCCTACGGTAAGGTGCACAAACTGCGCACTTATAAAGCCGGCGACAAAATCAGCCTTAAGCCGGGCGAAACGCTCGTAGTGGATTTCGGCCAAAACTGCGCCGGAGTACCAGAATTTTCGTTTAAATCCGAAGAGGGCGCCAATCTCACCTGCCTGCCGGGCGAACTGCTCAACGACGGCAACGGGGCCCACTCGCGCGGCATGGACGGCCCCGAAGGGAGCGTTCACCGCCGCAATCTCCGCATCCCCGACTCCGGGATGATTCTGCGCTACACCTTTGCCGACAGCAAAGAAGCCTCCTTCCGCCCCGAATGCACTTTCTTCGGCTACCGCTACGTATCTGTTTCGGCCGATAAGCCAGTAGAAATCAGTCGAATAGTTTCTGTTCCCATCTCCTCGATCTCGCAGGACATGGAAACCGGGACGCTCCACACCGGCAACGAGCTCATCAACCGCCTCATCTCCAATACCGTGTGGGGGCAGCGCTCCAACTATCTCTCCGTGCCTACCGACTGCCCTCAGCGCAACGAGCGTCTGGGATGGATGGCCGACACGCATGTATTTGCCGAAACAGGTTCTTTCTTTGCCGACACCCGCGACTTTTTCCGCAAATGGATGCGCGATGTGAGCGACACCCAGACGGAAACCGGCGCCTATCCGGGCGTGGCTCCATGGGCGCAATATGGCGTGGAAGGCGAGCGTATGCGTTTCGGCTGGGCCGACGCCGGCGTAATCGTTCCCTGGATTATGCTGAAACAGTTTGGCGATACCGCCGTGGTGGCTCAGAGCTGGAATTCGATGGAGAGTTTCATGCGCCACGTAGACGAAACCGGCTACGACCACACCAAGCTTATCCCCGAGAACAGCAACGTAGAATGGGCCGACTGGCTGAGCTACGAGCCGCTTGAATGGGCTTCGGGAGGTGTTCACATGGAGACTCCCGAGGGCGTGGTTATCCGCCCCGAAGCTTTCGGCTACTGGGCTTTCCTCAGCTCATGCTACTGGCTGAGCGATGCCGGAATGATGGCTGATATGGCCGAGGCTATAGGCAAGGACAGCACACCCTACCGCGAGATGGCCCAGAAAGTGCGCCGCCATCTACAGAACGACCTGATTAATCCCGACGGTACTTTCAAGACCGAAATTCTCAACACCATGCAGACTCCTGCACTTTTCGCGCTGAAAAACAAGCTCGTCGACGGTGATGCCCAAAAAGCCATGACCGACCGCCTGCGCGAAAATTTCAAAGCCCACGGCAACTGCCTGCAGACAGGATTTCTCGGCACTTCCATCCTGATGAACACACTTACGGAAAACGGCATGACCGACGTGGCCTACGAACTGCTTTTCCAGCGCCGCAATCCGAGCTGGCTCTACTCCGTAGACAACGGCGCCACCACAATCTGGGAGCGCTGGAACAGCTACATGGCCGACAAGGGGATGGGCCCGGCCGGTATGAACAGCTTCAATCACTACGCCTACGGCTGCGTGTGCGAATGGCTGTGGAAAACCGCCGCCGGCATCGCCGCCGACCCCAAAGAACCCGGATTCCGCCATATAATCATGAAACCGGTGCCCGACCCGCGTCTGGGCTCGCTCGACGCCGTCTACAAATCACCCGCCGGCAAAATCAGCAGCCGGTGGAAATACGAAGGCGACCGCTGCCGCTGGAATTTCACCGTTCCCGAAGGCGCACGCGCCAGCGTGACTCTGCCAGGACAGACCGAAACCAAAGAATACGGTCCAGGCACTTACACTCTTGACATCTAAATCCATAATCTTATGAAACGTCACCATATCTTTCTGGCCGGAGCCACGCTGCTGGCAGCCGCGCTCCCCGCAATCGGAGCCGAAAGGTACCCCGGGATGAAGCATTTCGTAGATTCGCTCATGTCGGAAATGACATTGCAGGAAAAAATCGGACAGCTGAACCTATGCGGTGCCGGTGACATCTACACCGGACCCATTGCCGAAAGCGATGTGGCTTCGCGCCTGCGCAAAGGCGAAGTCGGCGGTATTCTCAACCTCAAGGATCTAAATGCTGTAACTAACCTGCAGAAGATTGCCGTAGAAGACAGCCGTCTGGGCATACCGCTGCTGGTGGGCCTCGACGTAATCCACGGCTACGTGACGGTGTTTCCCATCCCGCTGGGCATATCGTGCAGCTGGGATATGGAGGCCATCGAAGAGTCTGCACGCATAGCTGCGCAGGAGGCAAGCGCCGACGGAATAAACTGGACCTTCTCTCCCATGGTGGATATCAGCCGCGACGCGCGGTGGGGGCGTATGTCGGAAGGCTCGGGCGAAGATGTCCTTCTCGGTTCGCGCATCGCTCAGGCCATGGTGAAAGGCTATCAGGGCTCTCCGGCCTACGCCTCCCCTGAAAATATCATGGCCTGCGTGAAGCACGTGGCCCTCTATGGCGCCCCGGAGGCCGGACGCGACTACAACACAGTGGATATGAGCCGCCTGAGAATGTTCAACGAATATCTGCCGCCTTATAAAGCGGCCATAGATGCCGGCGTGGGGTCGGCCATGAGTTCGTTTAATGTGGTCGACGGCATCCCCGCCACCGGCAACCGCTGGCTATTGACCGATTTGCTGCGCGACCAGTGGGGTTTCGACGGTTTCGTAGTGAGCGATGCAAGCTCGGTGGCCGAAATGGTGGTTCACGGCATGGGCAACCGCCAGGACGTTTCGGATCTGGCCCTAAACGCTGGTCTCGATATGGACCTCGGCTCGGAATGCTATATGCAGAATCTTGCCAATTCGGTTGAGCAAAAGCGCATTTCGCCCGAACAGATCGACCTGGCGTGCCGGCGCATCCTTGAGGCGAAATATAAGCTCGGCCTCTTCGCCGACCCCTACAAATACTGCGACACCTCCCGGCCGGCAAAACAGATCTACACCCGCGCCCATCGGGACGCCGCGCGCAGCCTCGCCGCGAAGTCGATGGTGCTTCTGAAAAACGAAGGCAACATTCTCCCGCTGAAAAAAAGCGGAAAAATAGCTCTGATAGGGCCCATACTTACCGATACCCGCGCGATTCAGGGCACATGGAGTTTTCCCGGACAACCGGAGCGCTACACCAGCATCCTCGATGCCTTCCGCAATGCCGTGGGCAATAAGGCTGAAATCCTCTATGCCCGCGGATGCGCTTTTGCCGACGGAGGAAACGACTGGCAGGTGAAAAACTACGTTTACGACAAGGAGCCCGGCTTCCGGCTTCAGTCCGGCACCGAGGCAGACACCGAAGAAGCCCTGCGCGTGGCCCGGGAGGCCGATGTGGTAGTGGCATTTCTCGGCGAACACGAAATGGAGAGCGGCGAAAGCAGCTCGCGCACCGACCTCAGCATGTCGGCGGCCCAGCGGCAACTGCTCGAAAAGCTCCTTGCCACAGGCAAACCGGTGGTACTCGTATATTTTATGGGACGGCCCACCGTGCTCGACTGGGAGAGCCGCAATGTGCCGGCCATACTCAACGCCTGGTTCCCCGGAAGCGAAGCCGGCGACGCTTTGGCCGACGTGATTTTCGGAGACGTGAACCCTTCGGGCAAACTCACCGCATCGTTTCCGCGCAGCGTAGGCCAGATTCCGATTCACTACGACGAACTCCCCACGGGGCGACGCATAGCCGACGGCAACAACTTCGCCAAATTTACCAGTTCATACATCGACGGACCTTCCACGCCGCTCTACCCCTTCGGCTACGGCCTGTCGTACACTGACTTCAGCTACTCGCCTATGAAGCTCAGCAGCGAGACAATGGCTCCCGGCGACAGCATTACCGTGACCGTAGGCGTGACAAATACAGGAGCACGCCCCGGCGACGAAATCGTGCAGCTGTATATCCGCGATATCGTCGGAAGCGTTTCGCGCCCGGTGAAGCAGCTCAAGGATTTTGCCAGCATAAGCCTCAAAGCCGGCGAAACAAAAGACGTGACGTTTACCATCACCCCCGAGCAACTCAAATTCTATAATTCATCTCTCAACTACGTGGCCGAACCCGGCGATTTCGAGGTGATGGTCGGGCCAAACTCGGCAAAGGTAGAAACGCGCGCATTTCGTTTAAACGCCGAATAACCATACAGATATGAACCGTATCATAATATTTTTGGTGTTGGCGACTGCAATGATGCCTGCAGCGGGGAAAGCCGTCGGTCTGGAGCACACACGCTGCCAGATGCAGCAGGAACCACTGGGCGTGGCCGTGGCCAAGCCGACATTCTCCTGGTATCTAAGCTCCGGGCAACGGGGCGTGAAGCAGACCGGATGGGAAATCAAAGTGGTATGCGGCAAAACAAAAAAGACTGTGTGGGAAAGCGGCCGGGTAGCCTCCGACGCCATGCAGGCCACCTACGCCGGCGAGCCGTTACAAGCCGCCAGCGATTATTTCTGGCAGGCGAAAGCCTACACTAATGCCGGCACAACCGGATGGAGCCGTCCGCAGCGTTTTTCCACAGCTCCCGCAGCCGACTCCTGGCGGGGATGCTGGATTGGCGAAGATGCGCTCTCCAACCCCGGCGAAAACCGCGACAGCCTCCACACGCGTCTTGCCGCCAGATATTTGCGCAAGGAATTCACGACCGAAAAGCCCGTCAGCCGGGCCATGCTCTACATCAGCGGTGTGGGTGCCTGCGAACCCTACATCAACGGTCAGCGCGTAGGCACCGACTTTCTGGCCCCGGCGCTGACCTACTACGACCGTAAAGTCTACTACAACACCTACGACGTCAGCGCGATGCTACGCCGCGGCGCCAACGCGCTGGGAGTCGCACTGGGCAACGGCCGGTATTTCTGGATCAGAGCACAGGGTAAGCCGATTGCAGGCTTCGGACTGCCGAGACTTCTTTCGCAACTCGTAATTGAATATGAAGATTCCACCGTCGACGTTATATCTACCGACGGCAGTTGGAAAGTAACGTCGAAAGGTCCCATCATTGCCAACAACGAATACGACGGCGAAGAATACGATTCGCGCCTCGAACTGGGCCGATGGTCTGAGCCGGGCTACGACGATTCCCTCTGGAAAAATGCCGACACAATGGAAGCTCCCAAAGGAGAACTGCTCGCCAAGCCGTGTCCCTCGATTACGGTTATGGAACGCGTGAAGCCCATATCCGTAAATCGGCTTCAGTCGGGCAAAATATTGCTTGATATGGGTCAGAATCTCGTGGGGCGCCTGAGAATCTGCGGATTCGGGAATAAGAATCAGCCTGTAGTGATGCGTTTTTCCGAACTTCTCAATCCCGACAGCACGCTCTATGTGGAGAATCTACGGTCGGCAAAAGCCACCGACATCTATACCCCGGCGGCAGACGGCACATTCTGCTGGGCACCCTCGTTCACTTTCCACGGATTCCGCTATGTGGAGATTGACGGACTTGAGCGTCTCCCGTCGCCCGACGATTTCACAGCCGAAGTGATGTACGACCGTATGGAAACCATCGGTACATTCGAATCAGACAATGAGGTGCTCAACGGCGTCTGGATGAATGCCTGCCGCGGAATCCGCGGCAACTACCGCAACATGCCCACCGACTGCCCCCAGCGCGACGAACGCCACGGCTGGTTGGGCGATCGCACCACCGGATGCTTCGGCGAAAGTTTCCTTTTCGACAACAGCCTGCTCTACAGGAAATGGATTGACGATATCGAGAAGACCCAGAGCCCCGAATGATGGATTTCGATTGTGGCGCCGCAATACTGGAACGACCGCGCCGACGACGTCAGCTGGTCGAGCGCCTTCATTCTCGCGGCCGAAATGCTGCGGCGGCAGTTCGGCGACCGTTCGGCCATCACGACCCACTACCCATCGATGAAGCGCTGGGTCGACCTGATGTGCAACTATATCAGCGACGGGGTATTTACGCGCGACGTGTTCGGCGACTGGTGTCTGCCGCCAGAATCGCCCGAACTTATTCATTCCAACGACCCGACGCGCAAACCCGACGGCCGCATCATCAGCACGGCCAAATTCTACCACGTGCTCCGCCTTATGGCCGAGTTTGCTCAGATAGCCGGCTGTCCCGAAGACGCCCCGGCCTATCTTGATCTGGCCGGGCAACTTCGAGAAGGGCTGAACCGTGTTCTGTTTGATGCCGAACGCGGATGCTACGGCAACAATGCGGTGACGGGCAACCTCATTCCGCTCTTCTACGGCCTTGTGCCCGAAGGGAGCGCGGAACGCGTGATGAACAACATTGTCTACAAAACCGAAGTGGAGCGGCAAGGCCACGTGAGCACCGGAGTGGTGGGAGTGCAGTATCTGATGCGCACCCTCGCTCGGCACGGGCGCGAAGACCTCGCCTTCCGCCTGGCCACCAACCGCACTTATCCCAGCTGGGGATATATGCTTAGCCAGGGTGCCACTACCATCTGGGAACTCTGGAACGGAGACACCGCCGCACCCGACATGAATTCAGCCAACCACGTGATGCTACTCGGCGATTTGCTGATATGGTACTATGAAGACCTGGCCGGCATACGCAATGCCGACGATTCCGAAGGATTCCGCCATATTCTGATGCAACCTTGCTTCCCGGCGGGTCTGGGAAAAGTCGATGCCACCTATAAATCCGTTTCGGGCGAAATCCGCAGCAGTTGGCGCCGTTCTGCCGACGATACACTCCGCTGGAATATCACAGTGCCGCCCAACTGCCGCGCATCGGTTTATCTTCCCAAGAAATTCTTCGTGCGCTGTCCGGCCAAAACCGAAGGTATGGTTCGGATAGCCGATGCCGGCGATAGCTGGCTTGCCGAAATCGGTTCCGGCACGTATAAATTCGAAAACTAACAGCACGACAACCCTCTAACCCGATAATATGCCAATCAAAGCAATTATTCTCAGTCTCTGCCTTATGGCATCCCTATGCACCCGTGCAGCCGACGAGCAGAAAATTGACAGTATTGTCTCACAAATGACTCTCGAAGAAAAAGTGGGCCTATGCTACGGCAACTTCATGCACTTTCGCGGCGTGGAGCGCCTGAACATACCCGAAGTGGGCTGGTGCGACGGTCCTCGCGGCCCCAACGGCCAGGGCGGAAGCACAGCCTTCCCATCAGGCATACTGATGGGAGCCACCTGGAATCCTGAAACCATAGAAAAAGCCGGAGCGGTGATGGGTGAGGAGAGCCGCGCAATCGACCGGCGCATCCTACTCGGGCCTGCCTGCAACATTCTGCGCGACCCGCTCTGCGGCCGCTTCTTCGAATACTACACCGAAGACCCGTGCCTGAACAGCGCTATTACAGCAGCTCAGATAAAAGGCATTCAGAGCCAGGGGGTTGCAGCATGCCTGAAACATTACGCCTGCAACAATCGCGAAAACAACCGCAACGACTACATGTCGGTTATCGACGACCGAACCATGCACGAAATCTACCTCCCGGCATTCAAAGCCGCCGTGCAGAAAGCCGATATTCAGACCATCATGACCTCGGCTAACGGCATGAACTACGAATTCGTAAGCGACAGCCGCAAAATGCTCACGGATATACTTAAAAACCGCTGGGGATTCCGCGGATTCGTGATGACCGACTGGCTTCAGACGCGCTCCACTGAAAAAGCAGCCTGGGCCGGCCTGGACGTTTCGATGCCCGGTGGCGACGGATGCGGATTCGGCACCCCCCTGCTTGAGGCGGTGAAGGCCGGACGCGTGCCCATGGAAGTAATCGACGACAAAGTGCGCCGCGTGCTTCGCGTCTACGATTTCATCGGTATTCTCGACCGCGAAGACCGCACCAAAGGCGCGGGTTTTTCCACGCCCGAAAACCACCGGATTGCTCTGGAAACGGCGCGACAGGGAATCACGCTCCTGAAAAACGACCGGAACGCCCTACCGCTCAACGAAAAGAAACTGAAAAACGTGCTGGTAATCGGCCCCAACGCGGACAAACGATTCTGCATGGGAGGCATGGGCGGAAGCTCGTGGATGGAGTCGCCCTACGAGGTGACTGTGCTCAAAGGGCTGCGCAACGCCCTGGGCGACAGTCGTGTAAGTTATATATCATTCGATGATTTGGGCGGATACCGCCACGTTAAGGCCGAAGTTTCGCCAGGCGGCGAAGGGTTTGCCGCCCAGTATTTCGCCAAAGGGAGCGGGACGCCCGCAGCCACCGATACCATAGGAAGTATCGATTTCATGTGGGAGATGAAGTCTCCCACACCGGCCCTGACAGCCGAGGAATTCGGCGAAGCCCGCTTCGAAATGAAATTCATGGCGCCCGTCGACGGCAAATATTCCTTCCGCTTCACCGCCGGGGGCGGTCTGGCCTTCGTATACAACAACGAATGGGCCGGCGCCCCTGTCACTATCGCCGGGAAATTTTTCGAACCGGTGACAACCGCCGACCTCGATTTGCGCAAAGGAGAGATGCTCCGCCTCTGCATCATCTACCGGCGCGAGAGCGGCGACGCCGCCCTGCGCGTAGAGTGGCAGGGGCCCGACACGGAGTTTGCCCGCGGACAATGGAACAAAATCGACAAGGCTGCCAAGCGCGCCGACGCCGTGGTATTCGTGGGCGGTATCGACCACAGCATCGACACCGAAGGGCGCGACAAAACCTCGCTCGCTTTCTCCGAGCTACAGACACGCGTGATTCAGCGCATTGCCAGCGTTAATCCCAACACCCACGTGGTACTCATCAACGGCTCACCGCTCGAAATTTCCGACTGGCTCCCCTCGGTGGCCTCGCTCACCGAAGCATGGTATCCGGGCATGGAGGGAGGCACTGCCGTGGCAGAAGCGCTGCTGGGACGCATAAACCCGTCGGGCCGCATGCCCTTCACATGGGCTAAACGTCTGGACGACTATCCATGCCGGCGCTTCGCGCGCGAGGATGCGCTCAACGTGCTCTACACCGAACGGCTTAACGTGGGCTACCGCTACTTCGACACGGCCGACACAGCTCCGCTCTTTCCCTTCGGCTACGGTCTGAGCTACACTACTTTCGACTATTCCGGCCTGACAGCCGCAACAACTCCCGAAGGACACGGAGCCCTCGGAAGCGTCCGCGTGTCCAACACCGGCAGCCGAGACGGCTGGGAGACCGTACAAATCTACGTGCGCCCGCTCAATCCGTCGGTCGAACGGCCGGCCCACGAACTGAAATTTTTCCGCAAGCTCTTCATCCCTGCTGGCGCGGCCGCCGATGTTGACTTCTGTCTTGACAGCGACGCATTCTCGGTCTACGACGTTACGCAAGGCGACTGGCGGCTTGACCCCGGAAAATACGCAATCGAGGTTTGCCGCGACTCGCGTACACCGTTGCTTTCCACCAACATTGAAATCCGCTGAGGCATCTTCACCATCTTTACAGGCTCAGATATGAATAATTTCTATATTCGCAGAATTTACTCGCTTTGCGTTCTGATAATTGAAGCTATCACTGCACTGGCAGCTTTTGCCGCACCGACGGATTCCGCGGCCTACGCTTTCGGCAGCGACTACTCAGGCCACCGCAAAGAGAGCCTGAATCTGGGCTGGAAATTTATCCGCGAAAATATTGCCGGGGCTGAATCGCCTGATTTCTCCGACAGGACTTGGACTACGGTAAACCTTCCGCACGACGCCGCTATAGCGGGTTCGTTCAGCCGTGGGAATGCCCTCGCGCAAAACGGATTTCTCGAGCGGGGAGCCGGATGGTACCGGCGCCACCTCCCATACCGCAGCCAATGGGAAGGACAACGCGTAATATTGGAATTTGAAGGCGTTTACCGCTGCGCACGGGTCTACGTAAACGGACGTCTCTGCGGTCCGACGGCCGTGAGCAACGGCTACATGCCCTTTGAATACGACGTCACCGACCTGCTCCGCGAAGGCGACAACCTGATAGCCGTAAGCTACGACAACACCGGCGCGCCCACCTCGCGGTGGTACAATGGTGAGGGAATCGACCGCAATGTATGGCTTACTATAATGCCGCCGGTTCACGTAGACCTCTACGGCACTCGAATCACCACCCCGGTGGCCGAAAAACACCGGGCCGTTGCCTCGGTTGAGACGACTGTGGTCAACACGTTGCCCGATTCGTCTTTCTGCTCTCTTACCACCCGGATTTTCGACCCCGACGGACTGAAGGCCGGCGAACATACCGCCTGCGCCCCGTTGGCACCACACGAAACCTACATCTTCCGCCAGAACTTTGAAATTGCAGATCCGCAGCTTTGGGACGCTGGCCGCGGCAGGCTTTACCGCGCCGAATCATCCGTGGGCAGCACAGGACAGCAAGACGACATCTACACGACCCCCTTCGGAATCCGCCGCATCGAGCTTTCGGCCGACAGCGGTCTGATTATCAACGGCCGCAGAGAGTATCTTCACGGTGTATGCCTCCACAGCGAACTCGGGCCGCTTGGGTGCGCGTCGTTCGATGCGGCATGGGAGCGACGCCTACGCACCGTGGTCGACAGCCTGGGATGCAATGCCCTGCGTCTAAGCCACAATGTGTATCCGCAGTTCGTACTCGACTGGTGCGACCGCCATGGCATACTCGTCTACGACGAAATGCTCGACAAGTGGGGCAACAGCTTCTACGGACCGGGCGATGCCTTCAGACCTGAAAAAAGCCCCGAGGTGACGTCCGACCTGCTCCGGTGGATACGCCGCGACCGCAACCATCCATCAGTGTTCATCTGGGGTGCGGGCAACGAGGTCGACGAGCAAATCGATGCCTCCAGAGAGCCCGAAGCAGGCGTAGAGCGTCTGAAATTCATAACCTCGCTCATCAGGCAGACTGACCCCACGCGCCCCTCGGCCGTCGGACAGTATCCGGCGCGACAGGGGTCGAAAACACCCTTCAACTCCAAGGATTTCACTTCAACCGAGCCGCATCCCTTCTCATTCCATAGCGATGTGGTCGCCACCAACTACACCGAATATATGTGGGGGCGCGACCACGCGCGCTATCCGCAACTGATATTCATGGCAAGCGAACTGGCCGTGGGCGATTCCGGCTACGATTATTTCAATTTCGACCACTCCTACCCCATCGGCCACTTCTACTGGGGAGGCACCGATTATCTCGGTGAATCCGTGGCATGGCCTATGAAAGGATGGATTCTGGGGCTTATTGACACCGACAACAGGATGAAACCTGCCGGCTACAGCGTGCGGAGTTTCACCTCAGCCGAGCCGATGGTGAAAATGGCCGTTGTGGCCGACCGGCTCGAGGGAGGGATAGTATGGAACGACCTTAAACTCCCGGGGAAATATATGGAACGCAGATGGAACTACGCCACGGGCGACACCCTGCGCGTACAGGTTATGACGAACTGCCCCGAAACCGAACTTTTCCTCAACGGCCGGAGCCTCGGACGGCGCAGTCTGCCTCCCGCAGGGCCGCCGCCGCGACTGACGTGGGAGGTAGCCTACGAACCCGGTGAAATCCTCGCCGCAGGTTATGCCGGCGGATGTGAAACCGCACGCGACAGTATGCATACGGCCCTTCAGCCTTACGCTATCGTTGCCGAAACCGATACCGCAGTAATTGCCGCCAACGGGGTGGACCTGGCTTATATCCGCTTCAGAATTACCGACCGCAACGGCCATACAGTGCCCGACAAAGATATGAAGCTGCAATTCCACGTCGACGGGCCGGCAACCATTCAGGCCGTAAGCAACGCCAACCTCCTGAGCGATGAATCCTTCGTCGGCAATAGCCGCACCACTTTCCGCGGCGAAGCTTTGCTCATACTGCGCTCAACCGCCGACGCCGGCAAAATCACGGTAAAAGCCACCGCAAAAGGCGTAAAAAGCGCCACAGCCGGCATCGTTTCTGTGCCGGCTGTGCCATCATTATCTAAGTTTTGAGAAATCAGGTGCGCGGGGCGTCATTGCTACACACGAGCCTACGATATTCCAAAGGAGTCATCCCCACTGATTTTCTGAAAGCCATACAGAAATAACCCGAGCTTTCGAATCCGCAGTCGTAGGCAATCTGCTGGCTGTTGAGACTTGTAGTGCAGAGCAACTGCTTGCTGCGCTGGATACGCATTTCGCGGATGTAGCGCGACGGGCTGAATCCGGTGTACTGCTTGAAGCGCCGACAGAAATATAGATGGTTCACCTTGAGGTGCTGAGCCACCTGAGTGGAATAAAGCGGACACTGCAGATTTGCCGAAATATAAATTTTAGCCAGTTTCACCATTTCCTCGACTTGGGGAGTATTATCTTTCACCTGCATGCTCTGCGAATAGATCAGGCCAAGCATATGGCTCACCATGCCCGAGATATAAGCCTGGCAGCCAGGCGGCTGCTTCTGCGAAATGTCGATAATATTTGAATAGAGATTCACGAGTTCCACCGAAAGGCCGATGCGAAACACCGGGGAATGAACATTAAAAAAACCGTTTGCCACCTTATTATCCATCTCCTTTCCGCGGAATCCTACCCAGTACTCCTCCCAGCCGGTATCGGAAAGAGGCTTATAGGAATGCCATTCGCCGGGGAAAAGCATGAAAATGTCGCCCGACTGAATTTTGCGCAGCGGGCAATGCCTTGACTCAAACATACCGTTTCCAGACACCAGATATACAAGCTGATACTCGTCGAGGACTCTTCCGTTTTCCGAATCAAGGTGATATTCACTTGGATGAAACCGTGGCGGATACGCCGCCTGAATGCCTATCTGCTGCGTTCCGATACAGGTAGTTTCAAGCCCCCAGAGGCTGTCGTGCTCGGAGGGCTCCAGATATTTTCCTTTCAGCGTGTTATTCATCCTAACACAAAATTAAAGGTAAACTATCATTGGTTATATATTACGTTTATTTTTTAGAATGTTTTGGTAAAAAATTAGAATCTTCCAAAATGATGATAAATCCTTTTCGGGCGTCAGTGCGACTGCCCGCACACCCGACAGCATAAAGCAGCGGGAGTGCGGGCAGCAAGCGTGGCGCCTGGTCCGGAGGCGGGATTATTTTGCAAGATGAAAAACGTCGGAGATTTCCTGCATCTGTGCAGGTGTCATACCGCCGGGGACGAAGCCCATAGAGCGGCCACACATATAGATGTTAGCCGACTTATTGAGCACGTCGACCTGATCGAAGGCGCTCATAATGTCGATATCCACGGCAAAAACGCCGTGCTTTTCCCACATCACCACGTCGTAGTCGTCGTCGATGGCCTCAATTGTGGCGTCGGCCAGTTCGGTCGACGAGGGGAGCATATATGGCACGATTCCGAGACCGCGCGGAGCAAAGGCCTTTGTTTCGGGAATCATGGACCATAGCAGGCGGGTGAGCACGTCTTTTTTCAGGAATTCAGGATTATGGCTCATGGCAACAAGCTCTATGGGATGGGTATGGAGCGAAGCCCGGTAGGGCGACCCCTTGCCAATCAGATAGTTGTGAACGGCCAGATGCGAGGGGAGTTCGGAAGTGGGCTTCACCGGCTCGTCGGCCACTATTTCGTAGTGGGCGCAATCGGGGGTAATTCGTATCAGCGAACCGTTTTGCATGGGATACCGCGCAAGGTCGCGCATACGCTTCTGCGTGCCTTTGCAGTAGAACCAGCAACCATTAAGGGAGGGGAGCGTAAGGCCGATAGCCATCGGGGCACCCAGCGCAGGGAGCTGCCGCATGGCGTCGTCAACAAAATCAGTTACATTAACGGTGATATTGCCGCCGTTGCGTTCAGCCCAGCCTTTTTGCCATAGGTAGCCGGCCACTTCGGCCACGCGGTCGATTTCGGCCTTCAGAGCGGGCCGGTCGAGGAGTATGGAGTACATCTTTCTTTAAATTAGTTGCGGTAGGAAACAGGAAAATATGAGAACGGCTATTCCGACAACAAGCACCACAACAGTGGCCCGCGAACAATTCTGCCACTCATGGAGTATGATGCCCCACACGTTGGAGAACACCACGTTGAGCGCCATGAGGATGCAGAACGACAGCGTGAGCAGCGCCGGCGAGCCGACCAGAAAACTCTGGCCGAGCGAGAGGCCGAAGAACTGGCTGTACCATAGCGCACCGGCCAGGAGGCAGAAAAGCAGATTGTTGGCCAGCACGGCCACACCGCCGCGCGTGTAGTCGCCCCATGTATGGTTTTTAGTATTCTGCCAGAAGCAGTAGACGGCATTGGTGACAAATCCGCCCAGCGTTACGAGGAAAATGGCCGGAAGCGCGCGGAACATGGGGTCGGTGGCGGCACCGAAATTGATACCGGCGCCGAAATTCAGCCCCACATTGAAGCAACCGCTCATGAATCCTGCAAGCAGGGCGATGGCGATCCCCTTGGGGAAGTTGAAATCTGCCACCGCCTTCTTTTTCTCCTCCTCGCTGAGCGCGGAGGCCTTCATCGAGCCGGCCACACCGATAATGGCGATACCGACGAGAGTGGCGGCCACCCCAATAAGCACTGATGCCGTAAGCATATGCAGAGGGTGTGTTTCAGGAAAAAATACATTGAGCAGCACGGGGCCCATCACCGTGCCCAGAGCCGCACAGGTGCCCAGAGCTATCGACTGGCCGAGGGCAACGCCCAGATAGCGCATCGACAGCCCGAAAGTGAGGCCGCCGATGCCCCAGAGCACACCGAATGCCATGGTCATCCACAGGCTGAACGGCGCCGCATCGCCGAAAAGCTCAGCCAGCGAATGGCCTTGCGGCACAGCCAGCATAGCGCCGAGCAGCGGGAGCACCAGCCACGCGAACACCCCCTGCACAATCCAGTAGCTTTCCCAGCTCCACTGCCTGATTTTGCGGATGGGCACGTAGCAACTCGACTGGCAGAAGGCGCCGACGGCTATAATGAGCAGACCGATAAGAATCATCGTTTCGACGTGACTTCGGTTTCATATTTTTCCACCTCGCGGATGTAGTCGTTGCCCACAGGCACGCCGTTGCGCAGGCAGAACATATCGTATACGGCATTCCAGGGGAGACATTTGGCCTCCTCGAGCATGGCCAGACGCTGGAATTTACGGTCGGCCAATTCGTAGGCACACAGCTTGTCGGTAGGTTCGAGCAGAGCGCGGAGCATGCATTTCTGGGCGGCTCGGCTGCCGATTACGTAGGCACCGATACGGTTAAGAGTGCCGTCGAAATAGTCGAGTCCATAGTGCACGCGGTTGAGGGCGCCGGCGCGCACAATTTCGCTGAAGAGGTCGAGCGTGGGATCGTCCATAATGGTCACGTGGTCGGAGTCCCAGCGCACGGGGCGACTCACGTGGAGCATCAGTTCGGGCACGAAAAGGAGCATTGCCGAGACCTTGTCGGCCACCGATTCAGTGGGATGGAAATGGCCCGTGTCGAGCGTTATCATCATATCCCGCTTCGAGGCGTAGGCGGTGTAGAAGTCGTTGGAGCCGGCGGTATAGCTTTCAAGCCCGATGCCGAACACTTTCGATTCCACGGTATCCTTCATCCAGTCGTAGGGATGTTCGAAAATCCGGTCGAGCGATTCCTTGAGCAGTTCGCGGTAGTAATAGCGGCATACAGTGAGGTCTTTAGATCCGTCGTGTACCCATGTGTTGAGAATGCAGGGGTCGTGCTGAGCCGCGCCGATAGCCTGGGCAATCTCGCGGCAGCGCATGGAATGTTCCACCCAGAAATCGCGTATCCCCTTGTCGGGATTGGCCAGAGTGAGGTCGCCGCTCTTAGGGTGTGAGAACGATGTGGAATTGAAGTCGAGCTTCACGTCATGCTGTGTGCCCCACTGAATCCAGCTTTCAAAATACTCGGGAGTCACCTCGTTGCGGTCTACTTTTTTCCCCTTGAAGTCGCCATAGATTTCATGGAGATTAAGGCGGTGCTTCCCGGGAATAAGACTCATGGCATAGAGGATATCCTGGCGCAGCTGGTCGATATCCTTGGCCTTTCCGGGATAATTGCCGTTGCACTGAATTCCGCCCGTAAGCGGTCCCTGATTTTCGAAGCCGGTCACGTCGTCGGCTTGCCAGCAGTGCATACTCAAGTGGAAATCCTGCATCTGCTGCATAATCTTTTCGGTGTCGACTCCGAGTTCCGCATAGCGTTCGCGGGCTATCTCGTAAGCCTTCAGAATTGCTTGTTCGTTCATCGTTGTGGATTATAGGTTATTGTTTCGGTTGATTTTATGGCAATGTCGCGGATATCGACGTCGGGATTCAGACTGCTCAACTGCACCAGAACATTGCCAAGGGCTGTGCATTCGGCCGGCCCTGCCACAATGGTCAGGCCGGTTTCGTCGGCGAGCATCTTCATGAGATGCGAATTGCGCGAGCCGCCGCCAATCACGTGAAGGCGTTCCACAGGTTCGCGCGAAACCTCGCGCAGAAGCCCCATCACCTCGGCCACGCGGTGGGCCAGACTGCGGTAAATCACGCGGATATAGTCGGCCAGATTTTTCGGCGCGGCAAGCGAATTCGACTCGCAGTAGATTCGTATAGCCTCCGACATACTCTCGGGGTTGGAGAACACCGGATCGTCGGGATTAATCAGAGTGTCGAGGTCTGAATCGTGGCAGAGGGCTGCCAACAGGTTGATGTCGGTATCATCCTGGCCGAATTCGGAGCGAATACGTTCGAAAATCCACATTCCGCAGATATTCTTCAGCAGCCTGGTTGTGCCGTTGATTCCGCCCTCGTTGGTAAAATTATAGCGGAAAGCCTTCGGACCGGCTTTTGGCTGCGGCAGCTCCACGCCGAGCAGCGCCCAGGTGCCGCAACTGAGATAGGCATATTTGGAATCGGGGGTGGGGATTCCCGCCACAGCCGAAGCCGTATCGTGGCTGGCAACGGCCACCACCGGCACACCGCGGTAGGTGCCCGCCACTTCGCCCGGCTGCACCATGCGGCCGAAGCGATGGCGGTCAAGGCCCAGAATCGCAAGCAGCTCGGGATCGAACTCGCCGGTATTGATGTTGAGCATCTGTGAGGTCGACGCCACGGTAAATTCCGTTACCACTTCGCCCGTAAGCATATAAATCAGCGCATCAGGCATAAAGAGAATATAGTCGGCAGCCTGAAGCAGTTTTGGTTTCAGGCTGCGCAGGCTGTAGAGCTGAAACAGAGTGTTGAAGTCGAGAAACTGAATGCCCGTGCGGCTGTAGAGCTCTTCGGGAGGCATTTCCCCGGCAAAACGCGCAGTGGCACCTGCCGTGAACGAATTGCGGTAGCAGTAGGGAAGGCCGGCAAGCGAGCCGTCTTTATAGAAAAATGCCACATCACACCCCCAGGTATCAATGCCTATCGAAGAAACCAGCTTCTCTTTCCTGGCGAAATCGCGGATAACAGAGTCAATTGCCGTCTTAACCTCAAAAAAAATCTGCGGGAGATTCCAGAACAGACATCCGCCCACGGGAAGCATAGGATATTTGAAACGCGAAATTTCCTTAAAAGTAACCTTCGTTCCGCTGAAAGATGCGAGAATCACCCGGCCGCTTGTCGCACCGAGGTCCACAGCAATATGATATGTAACTCCCATTATAAGTAACTGTTCAAAATTATTTTATACTCCTAATCTGATTATTCCGACCGGTTACTTAACAAATCAGATTTAAGGTTATACGGAAAATATTCCTGTTCCTGCCGGAGGATGTTGCAGAACGCTAATTTTCGCCCATATTGTAGGGAGGCACGGCTCGTGCGTCCGCGCATCTGGCTGAAAATCAAATATCATATTTGGACGCACAGACCCTACGTCCCTACATTTCGTGTGGTTCTGCACCCCCCGACAATATGAAATTCCTCATAAGAGGCAGCCGGAAAAGGGCATAAAAAAGGCTGACGCCGGAGCAGGAACCGGCCTGCAATGGCATCAGCCTCTTCTAAATAAACGTAGTGATATCAGGGAATCAGATTACTTATTCTGAACGAGTTTCACGTCCTTGAGCTCAAGGGTGAAGGCACCTTTGCCGACGGTGCCGTCGAAACCGATGCGGATACGTTCGCCGGTTTTGCCGTTGATATTCCAGCCGTGAGTTTCAATAACGCTCTTCAGGTTGATGGTCACGGTCTTCCACTCATTGGCAGCTGCAGCAGTACTCTCTGAGCTTCTTACGAAAGGATCTCCGGCGATGGCATACCACTCCATTCCTTCAGCCTTGAAGAGCATAATCTTAGTCTCTTCAATCGGTATGGTGCAGCGATATGTATACTGGAGCTGATAGTCGGTGCCAGCCAGAGCTTCGATACCTGAGCTCCATACAACGCATTCAGGAACGTCTTTCATAGTACCGTTGTCATTCCACTGTGCGGGGAACGCCATGGTGAAGACACCGTCGGCATTCGTTACTGTCACGTCATAAGCAGTATTGCTGCCGGTTTCGGGGAAAGTAACCGGAACGTCGGGAAGCGCAACGGGTTCTTCCTCAACCTGCGATTTCGGCACGAGCTGAACATCTTTGAGTTCAAGGGTGCAGACCTGTTGGGTTATTCCGTTGAAGTTGATGCGCATACGCTCTCCGGATTTGCCGTCGAGGTTCCAGCGGTTTGCTTCAATGGCAGCGCTAAGGTCGACTTTTACGGTTTTCCAAACGTTGGCTTCAGCACCGGAATTTACGCCTGCTACAATGGGGTTATACATACCGTATCCTCCATCGAACAGCATGAACGAAAGGTCTGCTACAGGGAGCGTGCAACGGTAGGTAAGCTTGAGCACCCAGTCGGACGACTGCAGAGCATCGAAGCCCTTAGTCCAGACAACATTCTCAAGAGCGTCGGTGGTGAAATCAAGTTTGTAGACGCCATCGGCATTGGAAACGGTGGTGTTGTAGCCCTTGTTGCTTTCGTCATCAAACACAAGGCTTAGGGGCTCAACGGTGAAGAAGTCTATGCGGGATATGTCGGCCACTTTATAGTTGGCGGAAGTGCCGTCGGCGAGGGCGACCTTCATGCGGTATTCGTCGACCTGAGCAGAAGCGGCAACGGTAGCCACTGCGGCTGCAAGGAGTAATATTTTTTTCATTGTAATTGTATCAGATGTGAAGGGGTTAGCGGATAAATTTGATGGTTTTGTCGTTGGCTTTAACAATGTAGATGCCTTTGGGAAGTTGACTGAGGTCGACAGATACGAAGCCTTCGCCCTGCTCCATGGCAACGGTATAGCCTCCGATACTGTAGACTGCCACGGCAATAGCGGAGCCGGAGGCCGAGGTGACCGAAATCAGACCGTTTTCCACTGCCACATTGAGGTCGTCGAGCGTAGCCTCGGTTGTTTCGATGCCGGTCATCTCCATGTCGAACTTCATGTGGTCGATATCTGCAAGACTGAAGGTATGCTCCCCCGAGGTAGCGTGCACCACCATCTGGTTGGCATTGAAATCAATGTGGCTCAGCGTAGCGAGATCCACTTTCGTTTCATTGCCTGAAACATCCTTCAGTTTTAACGACTCGGCCGAAGCGCCTGCCGACAACATGAATGCAACGGCCAGAGCCATTCCACTACAAATAAATTTGGATTTCATGTTGATTAAACTTAGGTGTTAAAAAAATGATTAATGATTGTGTTATGTGTGTTCGCCTTTCTTTAAAGGTTACATCGCAAATTTACAGCGGTATGGCTGATAACCGTTCAGCTTTTTCATCTCTATGATTATGCTTTTTTACCTAATGTTGCGTAGCGGTTCAGTCGACAACCTGGTGCATGATTTCGCTCCAGTCGGAAATACCGACAACCGATTTGTAGGGGTCGAGCACGGCATTTTCGTCGGCGGTTCCGAAAGCCCGGAAAACATACCACGCGGGCTTGCGTCCCCATGGGTCGGGTGTATAATTTTCGCGGTAGTGGAGGCCGAGATTCAGGTTCCCTTCCACGTCGTTGTCGGTCGAAGCGTGCCAGATCAGAGTCTGGATGGCGCTGAGGTTGCGCACCTTCTTGAGGGCATATGCTGCGCAGGCAGCCTGCTCGCGCAGCTCGGTGTCGCTGTAGGTGGGTGTGCTGGAGCCGTTTTCGGTGAGCCAGATGTTGCGCACATCGGTACCTTTATACATATTTTCCGGCATTGTGGCCCATCTGTCGAGCACCTCGAGGTTCTTGAAAGTGAGCAAGTCGGTGTTCATCGACCATGTGGCCAGTTTATCCTCCCAGGTGCGGCTCTGGAAATTCTGGGGATAGGAGTGATAGCCGACGCCCCAGTGGAAATCGCCTTCGGCAGCCGAGAAGCTGTTCATCAGACCGAAGAGGTCGCGCACGGCGAAGAGCATGCCGCGCGACGGGGAGGTGGTGGTAAAGGTCCACTGCTGGGTTACGGGCACGAGAATCTGCGCGTAGCTGTTATACTGGCGTATGATATTGTGGGCCATGCGCGCGGACTTAACAAACTGGTCCATATATACGTTCTGCGGAAGTGTGCCGCAGTCGTTCCAGTTGAGCGGGTCGTCGATTTCGTTGTGAACCACATAGCGGTGGATGCGGCCGTGGGTGCCGTCGGAATAGCGCGAGGCCAGAAAATCGAGCGCGGCGGCATAGTAGTTCACACTTTCGGGTGTGGAAAGGTTGACCATGGCAAACGTGCCCTGACCGGAATAACCCGGATGCTGCATGAGCATTCCCAGGTCGTGGTCGTAGTTGTAGTATGAGGCCTGGACGGAGGGCGATTCGGGCCGGATGGTTATCACGGTGAACACGCCGATACCGGCATTCTGCAAAGCCAGGAGATGCTTGTCGAGAATATCTTCGAAATATCCGCGGCTGAAATAATAGTTGCGTCCAAGGTATTTGTGCTCGATTACCTCGTCGCCGACGGCAGTGGCTTTCTCCTTCGACGACCACATGACGGCCGTCACGGGTATCCCGACGAGCGTAACTTTCATTCCCATCTCAACGGCGTCGTAGACCTTGCCTACAACTGCCTCGCCGCCTTTCTTGATATCGTCGGGGAGGTCGACGCTTCCGGCGGCCTTGCTCTGGTCGATGCAGTCGGCATCGACGTAGCGGCAGGCCGAAACCATCTGCTCTCCGGCGTTACCGTCGGTGCGCACAATGACGAATTTCGAGAGCAGACGGTCATAGGTGAAGCCGTCGAGCGTGGTAATTCGCGGCAAAGTGGTGCTGAACTCGCCTTTAATGCTTCCGACGCATTTATGGAACGACTTCAGCAAGAGGGCATCTTCGTAGGGTGCCACCTCGGCAATGGCATATTTGCCACCGTCGGATGGAGCGGTTCCTTTAATGCGGATTCGGCTGTCGGTGGCTTCAACAAGGGTGATTTCCGAGGAGTAGGTGGTATGGAAATATTTGGCCAGACGCGAATCGAGCTCCGTGATGGCAGCAGCCTGCTCGGCCGCCTCGGCGATATGGGCGCGGTCGTCGTCGCTTAGAGTACGCAGGCAGATGTTGCGGATTTCTATGTCGGCGGCCAAATTTCCGCCAAAGTCGAGGCGCAGCACGTCGCCGGCGGCTCCCCACTTCAGCCGGTTGATATCGTCGTCGAGTGCCACGGAGTAGGTGCACCACTCGTCGGGCGACTCCTTAAGGTCGGGAAGATAACAGTTGCGGTCGCCGGAGAAGGGGCTGAAATAGGCGACCATGCCGCGCACGGTACGCGAAGCCTTGTACTCGAAACTCAGCACGCGGGCGCGAGGGGGCAGCGCAGCCGAGAGCGCCTCGGTGCAGATCCAGGGGTCGGAGCCACCGGTGGTGGAGAGGTGCCACTGGCCCGAGGTTTCGGACGCGGTCATATCGTAGAGCGAGGCGGTATTAAGCCGCAGGGGTACGCAGGCGGCCAGGCCGTCGTCGGCCGGAGTTGCCGTCTGCATATCGGAGGGCTCGAGCCGGAGGTCTTTTATACGGATTATGACATCGCCGGGGGCAGCGCCGGCGGGAAAATCGAAGCCGAGGCGCAAGAATTCTTTCGAACGGCCGTTCTGGTTCCATCCCACTGACGCGATTGCCGCGCTAAGGTCGAAGTTGCAATGCTTCCAGGTGGATGCCTCGGTGCCGGTATTGTTATACCAGATAAACGGGGTGCCGGGATAAGCAGTTCCTTCTATGCTGGAGGAGGATATGATTGACGATTCAGGATTCTTATACCAGGCTCCTTGCTCATCGAAGAGTACCACCTTCGCTTCACCCATCGGCACCGACGCGCTGTAGGCGAACGACAGGCGGTAGTTGCAGCCCGACAGAGTGGCGTTGAGCGGAAGCGTCCATACCACCCGCTCGGGAGCCGAGGCGGGAATATTAAGCGTATATATATTATTGGCGTCGGGGCCATCGACCGTTATGCCGTAAGAGCGGTTGCGTTCGTCGTTGTAGATCAGGTTGTAGCTGTCGAAGGTCTCGAAGGTGATGCTGTTCACATCGGCTACGGCATGTGTTTTCCGGCTATTGTCGGAAAGTACCAGGTTCATCACTGTGTCGGCGCGGGCCACGCTTAGCAGCGCTCCCGAGACGATGGTTAACAATATTAATAATAAGGTGTAAAGATACGCCCGATTCAGGCGGCAGCACTGTGTCATCATGCTAATTTTTTATTAGTTGAAAAGCCTTTTTGATTTTGATGTTAAATTTAGAGGTTACACTACGTTTGAGATTCAACTTTTTGAACTATAGATAATAATATTTGGGGAACGTGTGTCATTTTGGCAAATAATCCATTAAATTTGCTCTTGGAAGAATCAACCGACCCAATGCACTTCACCTTAATTCTACCATTAAGTAACTGGTCGAAATTATTTTAATATTTCCGGGTGGAAAATTTTCAGTAGATTTTTCTCGATGAAGAAGGAGTGTAGATGTCTACACGACTGATGAAGAGAGGAAAAGATTCGAAAATTTTACCGCGGAAATGTTGAAATAATTAGATCAGGAAAATATAAAATAATTTTGAACAGTTACTTATGACAAGATTCTTAGCCATTTCGGTTATAGCTTTACTGAGCAGCAGTTTTGCATGTGGGGCATATTCGCCTGTACCGGGCCATATCACAACGGAATGGGGCGAAAATATAGACCCGGCCCGGGTATGGCAGGAATATCCGCGGCCGGATATGGTGCGTCCCGACTGGGAATGCCTCAACGGTCTGTGGGAGTATGCCGTCAAGCCCGTGGGCGAAGGAAAACCGGCAACGTTTGAAGGCGAAATCCTCGTGCCTTTCTGCGTCGAATCGGCTCTCTCCGGTGTAGGGCGAAGCGTGGGCGACCGCAACTATCTCTGGTACCGCCGCAGCTTCGACATCCCTTCGGGCTGGAAAGGCAAAAACATAATGCTGAATTTCGGCGCCGTAGACTGGAAATGTGATGTATGGGTCAACGGTATAAACGTTGGCGGCCATACGTGCGGCTACACTCCTTTCTCACTCGATATTACGGATGCCACCCGCCTCCGGGGCAACGAGCTGTTGGTGCGCGTCTACGATCCCACCGACAAAGGCAGTCAGCCCCGCGGCAAGCAGGTTTCCAATCCCGGCTCAATATGGTATACGCCGGTGACCGGTATCTGGCAGACCGTGTGGCTGGAACCGGTTGCTCCGGTGCACATTTCATCGCTACGAATCACTCCCGACGTCGACAACCACCGGCTTATCGTCAGGGCCGACGCCTCGGGCAACACCGACGGCACTACGACAACGGTAGATGTCTACGACAAAGGCCGGAAAGTAGCGTCCGCCAAAAGCACCTGCACCGGTTGGCCAATTGAAGTGGATATGCCCGCCGACATGAAGCTTTGGTCGACAACCGACCCACATCTCTACGACCTGCGGCTCACCCTGGAGCGCAACGGCAAGAAAATCGATTCGGTGAAGAGCTACGCTGCAATGCGCAAAATTGGCAAGCGCCCCGATGCAAACGGCGTCGTGCGCTTCACCCTCAACGATAAGGCAATCTTCCACTACGGGCCGCTCGACCAAGGGTGGTGGCCCGACGGGCTCTACACGGCTCCGAGCTACCAGGCGATGAAATTCGACATCGACAAAACGCGCGAACTGGGCTATAACATGATTCGCAAGCACATAAAGGTAGAACCTGCTCTATGGTATGCCTATTGCGATTCCGTAGGCATCCTCGTATGGCAGGATATGCCATCGGCAGACCATTCGGAAAACGAATGGGACATGACCCACTATTCGCGTGGAAAAGAAAAACAGCGTACCGCCGAGAGCGACCGCTACTTCCGCACCGAATGGGAAGAAATTATGGACGCGCTCCACAACCACCCCTCGATTGCCGTGTGGGTTCCATTCAACGAAGGATGGGGCCAGTATGACACCAAAGAGATAGCCGCCTGGACAAAGCAGCACGACGGTTCTCGACTCGTAAATGCCGCCAGCGGCGGCAACTTCTTCTACGGCTGCGGCGACGTGCTCGACATCCACCATTATCCTCAGCCGGTAATCTATCTGGCGAGCATCGACCAGGCCAACTGCATAGGCGAATACGGGGGCATAGGCTGCGCCGTAGAAGGCCATCTGTGGGCACCCGACCGCAACTGGGGCTACATCCAGTTTAAAAATGCTCAGGACGTAACCAACGAATACATTAAATACGCTGATACCCTCGATTCAATGGCCGACTGCCTCTACACCGGCGCCGTCTACACCCAGACCACCGATGTGGAAATCGAAGTCAACGGTCTGATGACCTACGACCGCAAAGTTCTCAAAGTCGACCTCCACCGAATCCGGGAAGCAAATCAGCGCATAATTAACCGACATTCAGCACAGTAGATTTCAGATCAGTATAAGCGCATTGAGATTTTATGATTGGATATTATGATTAAAACACGATTCCGGATCCCTCAATTCAGAGCATCCGGCATTCAAAAAGATTAAGGCAATTAGATTTTGACAAGGTATTCAATAAGAGTACAAAGATTTAGGTTTGAGTAAGAGGCTGTGTCAAAACAGCCTCTTTTTTCGTAATATATTGTAAAACATTAACAACGTGCGCGGCGAATGCGGCATCTTCCCTTATTGCCTCTCCGGACCTCCACTGAGGTCCGAATGCGTAAGGTGCGAAATAATTCGCACCTCCTATGGCATCGTCACAAATTGTAATTCCCCTTTACGCCCAAAAATTCCAGGCCGGCCGGATGGCTGCGGCTTGTCAGTGCGCCGCAGATTTTAGAAGCGGCGGGGTGAGGGCGACGGGAGTTGACTGAAGTCAATGACCGAGCCCGAATGCCCCTGCCGTCGACGCCAAAGATGCCGCGCTATGGCATGCCGCGACAAAAAGTGTTAAAACCACACGCCATTAACAAGCTTTAACAATTGGGGGGGGTAAAAGTGCTAATTTCTGTATAAATTTGCGGTCAGGCAATACCCTGACCAGGGTCTTGTGCTTATAAATTAAAAAAGTAGATAAAGAAAGCAAGACGAGGGGAGCTCCTCTACAGACTGTGACTCTCTATTTTTTCTGTTCAATTTGGATAAAACATCGCTCCGGCCTATGTGAATAGCCCGGCACGCCATGGCCCCCTCGCGAACTTGCTCATCCACATCTGCTTCCCGGCCCGAAGCCACTGCATCTACCCGTTGCTTCCGCGCCGCATCAAACCAATCAGACAATTAACATTATACTTTTTATACATTATACCGAAAAATCTAACAATTGCCTAAAATGAAAAGATTTTACTTTCCATTGGCGTTAACCGTCATGGCCTCCGCCATGACCGTAGCAGCACAGACAGCTGTGCCCAAGTCTGAAGCTTGGGGCACAGGAGAATGGTCCGACACCTATATGGGTATGACCTGGGACAAGCATTGAAACAGCGACACCAAGACTCTTGGCGCCTCAACCACAGCCGAAGCCGCAAAATGGATGGCGGCACTCCCCGACCGAATGTTTGTGGCACACGTTTCCATCCCCGGCGCCCACGATTTCGCCACAGGCGAGGAGAACTGGGTAACCAGTGCCGCCAACGGCAAAGCCACTTCCACAACCCAGGCGGTAACGATGCGCGAACAGATGGACCGTGGTATCCGTGGTATCGACTTACGCCCCGGTATGTACGACGGAGTATTATATTGCAACCACGGCCTGGCTCAGACCAAGAAAACTCTTGAAGAGGCGGTAAAGGATATGGTCGCGTTCCTTGATGAGCATCCGTCGGAATTCTTCGTAGTACATTTCTTCCGAGGAAATATCTATCGTACCGGTGAGATGCCTTCCGGCAGCGGCCTGATTGGCGCGAAAGGCAACGAGGCTTCCCGCAATCAATATAATGAATTGATGCAGAAACTGTTCGACGGCACATATAAGAATTATGTAATCGACTATCGTCCGAATCTTACTGTAGAAGAGGCACGTGGACGTATGGTGCTCTTCACCCGCGACCGCATCGATTTCGTTCACCTTTCGAAGCAGGCCCGTCTGACCAACTGGGACGCCGCCAACAACGATACCGAAGTAGCTGCCATAGCCACCAACGAGAGCAACGCAATGCGCTCCACCAAGCTGTGGGTACAGGACCTCTCGTCGGGTGCCGACGTCACCACCAAAGTAACCCGTTTCCAGCGTCAGGCCGAACGTATGCAGGCCATGCCGACACCTAAATCCGTTTATGATGCCGGCGGAGAATATCTTTCCGAATGGTGCATGAACTTCACATCCATGGAATACGACAGCAGCGAATCCGGCAGCTCCTATTCCACCAACAAATATAAATACGGCGCCAAGGCAATGGCACCTGTGGCTATTGATTTCCTGAAGAAGAATGCCGGTGCCGGCCCCGTGGGTATATTTTTCAGCGACTACGTGCTGCGCACCTCCTCGCAGCTCCACAATGGTTCTGACCGTGTGCCCGTCTACGGCGATGAACTCGTATACCGCATTATCGAAAACAACTTCGCCGGCGAGAATCCTCCGGTGGTCAAATATGCCATCCCCGACGACGTAAATGTATCGACCTATCCCAATCCCTACGAGGGAAAGACTTATTTCATGCGTCATAAGGCTTCCGGCCAATGGCTTTGCGGCGGTGCCAACTATGGCTCGCATGCTGCCCTCGACAAATACGGCTATCCTCTCACACTCAAGGTAAACGCTGAAACCGGCTATGTCACGATTGCAATCGGTGGAGGCGGCAATTTCTATCGCGACGGCAGCGGATATGCTTACGTGGACGGTGCCACAGGCGACAACTACACCCTGATACCCGCCCAGACGGCAAATACATATGCACTTACAGTCGACAAAGGCACCAAGGCCCTCACGGCCTTTGCCTATGGCGCACCCTCCAACCATCAGTATGCCGACAATCTCGACTACTGGCTTGATTTCGACACCTATCGCGCAGGCGACGCCAACCAGGAATTCGAGCTTGTAACCCTCGAGGAGCGTCAGACCGAACTGCTTACCAAGGCCAACCCCGACCGCCACTACGACGCCACATTCTATCAGCCCGGTTATTCAAGCGGTAACGGCTGGGATGGTCTCGACCAGTTCTCCTTCGAATCGAAATATAAAATAGGAATCACTTATAATGGAAATGCGACTCGGACACAGCGTAATAACTGGAGAGGAGCATTCACCATGATCTATAATCTCGGAAATAGCGGAGCCGGTTATAAATCCAAGTGGAAAATGGACCGTACCATTACCGGGCTTCTAAATGGTAAGTATAAAGTTGATTTCCAGGCATTCTCCTGGAACCAAGCCAACAAAACAACCTACACTATCGGAGGAGTCGGCGGAACTGTGGCTGATAAAACCTTATCCAATTTCACAAGCCTTTCCAACGACATCTTTAAGAAAGATGATAACGGCAATGAAATCAACAACATCGATCCCATTCTTGACGTTTTCAAGAATGAAGCGGATATTAAGCATGAATTCGATGTTACCGTAAGCGGGGGCAGCCTCTCCATACACTTCGAAATGCAGGATAATAAGGCTTCCGAAACAGCTTTCTTCCTCGACAACATCCATCTCACCTACTATGGTCCGGAGAACAAGGCCGAGGAGACCGTGCAGGTGAACTTCCCCGAGCACTGGAACACTGTGATTCTTCCTTTCGACGTTTCGGAAAGCTATATCAGCTCCAACGTAAACAAGGATGGCAAGGATTATATCTTCTATCAGGTTGACAAGGAAAAGGGAGGCTATAAAGAGACCTCGAAAGAACTTCAGGAGAATCAATACAAGCCATACTACTACCACGTAGTCCAGCTCTCCGACGCCGTATCTTCCCTGAAGGCCAATACTCCCTACATTGTTGAGAACCTCAAGGTGGAGGAAGTCGAGCCCAAGCCGGAGGAAATCGGTACGGAGACTCAGAGAGCCTTTGCTGCTCCGGCCCGCGCTGCCGCTACCGACAACACCTATCTTGAAACCTTCGTAGGCCATCCTACCAACTACGAGGATACCTACACCGATGCCGGCAATTTCCTGACCGGTGTACTTGCCGACAACCATATCGTAGGCGAAGGCCATTATCCGCTCGTAAAGGCCAACTACCAGATGTTCGCCCAGCTCACTGATGCCCAGACTGCCCCGGTAGCGAAATACCACGCTTACGTACACTCCGGCGCTGAAACTGCCGAGCATCCCATCATCCTCTTCAAGGACGTTGACAACGTGCTTACCGGCGTTGAGGATGTGGCTGCCGAAGGGCAGGGCATGACCGAGGAAACGCCCGTCGACGTCTACACCACCGGCGGAGTACTCGTGCGCAGTCAGGTCGTCAAGGCCGATGCACTGACCGACCTGCCCCGCGGTATCTATATCCTCGCCGCTCCGCAGGGCGCCCTCAAGGTAGCTAAATAAACCCCATACCACCATATCCCACAAGGCGGTGCGTTCCCATCCGGGCGCACCGCCTTTTTCATTCCCGCGCACCTCAGACTGCAAGGGCATTTAGTGGGCGCTAAGGGAGGGCGTGTCATAATAGCCCATCTGGGTCGTCGCCTGAGGGGTTCGGGTTCGGTCATTGACCTTAGTCAACTCCCTTCACCCTCACTCTCAGGCTCCTACCATCTGGACCATTCTGACAGCGCCCTCGCCATCCGGGTGAAAAATAGGGCGATGTGTCAAATTATTGAATTTTGACACGCCCTCGTTAAGGGCGCGAGGGTTGCCTCTATGGCAAGCCAAATGGTATATTTATGCGCAATTTGGCATATATCGTGAAAACTCGCTATAAGCCATATTGTTGCCGAGGAGTCGACAACTTTTTTGCGCTAATATTTGCAGGGAATGAAATAAATTTTTATTTTTGTCAGTGTGAAGCCGCTGCAGCAGGCGGCAATAGAATTTTAACATTGTTAAAATTGAGCTGGGATTCAGGCTGTTGGCCTGATTTTGTTGTGTTATGAGCCCTGCTTTTATACAATAATCAGTATACATTGCCGCCCATATGCCGACACCCCCGCTCCGCCTCCTGTGGCAAAATATTCACAAACGTAGACCCAAACGAAACCTTTACATTAATTCTTAAATAGAACCCTTTATTACCAGTTCAATAATCCCGAATGGGGGCTTGCCGTGAGGTATCGCCCCCATTCACCTTTTTGGGGGCCAGGCTTGCCTCATCGGCAGCGACCTTAAAGACCTTAGAGATCCTAAAGACCTTAATGTCTTCAAGCCGCCCTCCGGGCGGGAGGCCACAATGCCTATTGCAGATAGGCATATTTTCCTTACCTTTGTATATTTGTATAATGGAGTCCTTATAGCGGTAAGCTGCCGACAAGACCATTTAGATTGCTCATTATGACTGAAAAAGATACAGGCGCTATGCCTGAGAAAAAACCGATAACTGCACCCGGGAAGGCGCCTGAAGCCGGAGGCAAGCGCCGCCCGTGGTGGGTGAGAGTGCTCAAATGGCTGGGGATCAGCGCTGCCGTCATCGTGGCGCTGGTACTCGTGGTCGTTACGCTCGTGGTATGGATTCTCTCGCCGGCGAAACTGACGCCGCTGGTGGAGCGCCACGCCTCGGAATACCTCAACGCCGACCTGCGCGCCGGTCGCATCGAACTGACGTTCTGGCATACATTCCCTCACCTTACGCTCGACGTGGACTCGCTGCGGCTCACGAGCCGCTCGCTGCGCGGGTTGCCCGACTCCATTGCCGCCACGCTCCCGGCCGACGCCGACTCGCTGCTGGCTCTGGGCCGCTTCCACGGCGAAATCGACCTGCTCCCGCTGTTTGCGGGCCGCATAGCCCTGCGCGACGTGGAGCTGCACCGACCGGCGGTCAACCTCGTGCAGGTAAGCGACTCCGTGGCCAACTACCTGATCATGCCCCCGTCGGACGAGGAAGCCGTAGCCGACACCACGGCCCTGGCCCTCCCGCCGATTTCAATCCACCGCTTCCTGATCGAGGGGGCGGAGCCGATACGTTACCGCTCGCTGGCCGATTCGCTCTATATCAACCTTACGCTCAGCAATCTCGACCTCACGGCCGACGGCGAGCCACGCTACTCGCTCAAAGTAGATAGCAACGTGGCCAGTCCGATGCTCGAAGAGTTCAACTTCGACGGCGTGGCCTTCGGCGCCAACGGCAACATAGAGTGGGACAGCCGGCGCCCGCTGGCCCTGCGCCTGAGCGACTTCGCCCTGACTCTCGACCGCTTCAATGCCCGGCTCGCAGCGGCCGTGGACTTCACCGACCGCCCGATGGTGGAGGAATTCAGTGCCGGTGTGGAAAATATCGACGTGGCCCAGGCCCTGAGCCATGTGCCGCAGGAGTTCGCCCCATTCGTGGCGCCGCTGAAGACCGATATGCGCGCCACAGCCAGCGTGGAGCTGACGCGGCCATGGAACCTGGCCGATTCAGCTATGCCCTCGCTGCGAGGAGCCGTCACTATCCCATCGTGCGCCCTTGAATATCAGGCTTTGCACCTGCGCGCCCTGGGCGCCGACATGGAATTCGACTTCGACGGCACTGACATGGACGCCTCCGTATTCAACCTCAAGCGCCTGATGGCCAAGGGTGACGCCATCGACATGAATCTCTCGGCCGAGGTATCGAACGCCATCTCCGACCCGCGCATCAAGGGTGTGTTCAACGGCTCGGTGAGCCTCGGGCGCCTCCCGGCGCAACTCTACAAGAAGCTGAATCTCAAAGCCTCCGGCACTTTGAAGGGCGAAGCGACCTTCGCCCTGGCCCAGAGCGACCTCTCACGCGAGAATTTCCACCGCATGAACGTAAAAGGAAGTCTGCAACTCGTTGACTTCCACGCTTCCACACCCGAGCCGGCGAGCGCCTACGCCCGCCACGCCCTGCTCGAATTCGGCTCGAACTCGCGTTTCGTCACCGCAACCGAGCAAACCGTCGACTCGCTGCTGACCATATCGCTCAAAGTCGACACCCTGGCCGCGCTGGCCCGCGACATCGACCTGCAAGTGCGCGGCTTCCGCGCCGGAGCCGGCACCGTAAACCGCCGCGCCAGCGCCGACACCACGGAAATCAATCCCTTCGGGATGTCGGTTGAGGTAGAACGATTCACCTTCACCTCGCCCGCCGACTCTCTGCGCCTACGTCTGCGCAACGCCAAGGCCGGGGGCTCCCTTCGTCGCTTCAAGGGTGAGGCGCGTATGCCCCAGCTCAACCTGAAAATCACGGTCGACCGCCTTATGGCGGGGATGGCACTCAATAAGGTAGCTCTCAGCCACGCCGACGTGGCCCTCGACCTACACAAAAGGCTCAAGCGTCACCGCACCCCCGAGCAGCTCGATTCGCTGCGGCGCCTGCGTGCCGCCCGGCTCGCCGCAGAGGGCGCCACGACCGTCAGGGAGGAAAACCTCTCGTTCGACATGGACTCGACCGAACGCTCGCTGCTGCGCAACTGGGACTTCAGCGGCCACATCGCCGCCCGGGGCGGACGACTCGTAACCCCATATTTCCCGCTGCGCAACCAGTTGCGCCACATCGACCTGCGTTTCAGCCAGGACAGCATTGTGCTCGACAACCTCGGCTACCGCGCCGGCCAGAGCGACTTCCTCGTGAACGGCACAATCTCCAACCTCCGCCGCGCCCTGATCGGCCGCCGCAACAATACGCTGGGCGTGAACCTCTCAATGGTATCCGACACGGTCAACGTCAACCAGATTGTGCGCGCTCTCTTCGCCGGAGCGGCCGTGAGCCAGCAGGCCGACTCCACCATGATATGGGCCGACAACGACGACGCCACCGAGCGCCGCCTCGACCAGATAGCCGATACAGCCTCCACAGGCCCGCTGCTGCTCCCACACAACGTCGACGCCACATTCTCGCTGCGGGCCGCCAACGTGCTCTACTCCGACCTCATCCTCCACGACATGCGCGGCGAGATGATGCTCCTCGACGGCGCCCTCAACCTGCGCGACCTCTCGGCGCGCACCGACCTGGGCTCCATAGCCCTCGACGGCCTCTACAACGGCTCGGCGGTAGACTCCCTGCAGTTCGGCATGGGAATGAAGGTTAGCAACTTCCGTCTGGACCGCCTCACCTCAATCGTTCCGGCGATCGACTCGCTCATGCCAATGATGCGCAATTTTGCCGGAATAGTCAACGCCGACGTAGCCGTCACCACCGACCTCAGCCCGCAGATGGACATCGAAATACCCACGCTGCGCGCCGCCATCAGCCTGAAAGGCGACTCGCTCGTGCTGCTCGACGCCGAGACGTTCAAATCCGTGAGCAAATGGCTGCTCTTCCGCGACAAGAAGCGCAACATGATCGACCACATGGAGGTAGAGGCCGTAATCGACAGCTCTACGGTGGAACTCTACCCCTTCATGTTCAACATCGACCGCTACCGCCTCGGAGTGATGGGCAGCAACGACCTGGCAATGAACATGAACTACCATATCTCCGTGCTCAAATCGCCCGTACCCTTCAAATTCGGCATCAACATAAAGGGGACGCCCGAGAAGATGAAAATACGCCTCGGAGGCGCCAAGGTGAAGGAGAATATGGTAGGCCAGCGGCAGCACATAGCCGACAACACCCGCATCAATATCGTGCGTCAGATCAACGACGTATTCCGCCGCGGAGTGGAGAAAGCGCGCCGCGGGCGCCTCTCCTTCAGCGACGCCGCCGGAGCCGACGCCCGTCGCGCGGCCGCCTCGCTTCTCGAGGCCGAAGGCGCCTCCGACGCCATGAGCTATCAGGACTCCCTCCAGTTCATCCGTCAGGGCCTCATCGACAACCCCGACACCCTCCGCTTCCCTCCCGTCTCCCCACCCGTATCCGAAAAAAGCGACAGGAAATCGCGGGGGAAGCATTGAGGCGTAAATCAATTATTTTCGCTAAATTTGCAGGCGGAAATGGGACATTATAATATTTAAAACGACTGAGATTTATGGCAATCCGGATTTCCGACCGCATTCAGGCCATGGCCGCTTCGGCCACACTGGCCATGTCGCAGAAGAGCAGCGAACTGCGCGCCGCAGGGGTCGACGTGATCAACCTCTCGGTGGGTGAGCCCGACTTCGACACTCCCGAGCACATAAAGGAGGCCGCCAAAGAGGCCATCAACAAGAATATAACGCGCTATCCGCCCGTAGCGGGCTATGCCGACCTGCGCGAGGCCATCGCCGAAAAGCTGCGCAAGGAGAACGGGCTGAACTTCTCTGCGGCGCAGGTGGTGGTCTCGGCCGGCGCCAAGCATTCGCTCAACAACGCCATTCTTGCCATGATCAATCCCGGCGACGAGGTTGTGATTCCCGTGCCGGCGTGGGTGAGCTACATCGAGCTGGTGAAGCTCGCCGGAGGTGTCAACGTGCTCGTTCCGGCCGGAATCGAGCAGGATTTCAAGGTGACGCCCGCACAACTCGAGGCCGCCCTAACGGAGCGCACGCGCATGGTGCTTCTCTGCTCCCCCTCCAACCCCACGGGAAGCGTATATACCCGCGAGGAGCTTCAGGGGCTTGTCGAAGTGCTGGCGCGTCACCCCCAGGTGGCCGTGCTCTCCGATGAAATCTATGAGCATATCGACTATTCGGGTGCGTTCACTTCGCTGGCATCGTTCCCGGAAATAGCCGACCGCGTGGTTGTGGTCAACGGCGTATCGAAAGCCTACGCCATGACCGGCTGGCGTATCGGCTTCATGGCCGGTCCGGAAAGCGTTGCCAAGGCAGTGACGAAGCTGCAGGGACAGACCACCTCGGGAATCTCGACCATCGCACAGCGCGCGGCCTACGCCGCCTACAGCGGTCCGCAAGAATGCGTGGAGCAGATGCGCCAGGCCTTCGAGCGCCGTCGCGACCTTGTGGTGGAGCTTGCCACCGCGATTCCGGGCCTGAAGGCCAACGTGCCCCAGGGCGCGTTCTACCTCTTCCCCGACGTGAGCGCCTTCCTGGGTAAAAGTACCCCCGACGGGAAGGCCGTGAGCACCGACACCGACCTGTCGATGTATCTGCTCGAACACGCCCACGTGGCCACCGTGCCCGGCTCGGCCTTCTGCCTGCCCGGCTACATCCGCCTGAGCTATGCGGCAGGCGACGACGCCCTTCGCGAGGCTTTCGCCCGCATAGGCCGCGCACTTGCCGAGCTATATTGATTCCCGAAAGATTAAGAATATACATAAACCACCCAACAAGATTACACTCCAATGGACTTCATAAAAGAACTTACCTGGCGCGGCATGATCCACCAGATGATGCCCGGCACCGACGAACAGCTCAACAAGGGGATGACCGCCGCATATCTCGGCATCGACCCCACGGCCGACTCGCTGCATATCGGCCACCTCGTGGGGGTGATGATGCTCAAACACCTGCAGCGCGCCGGCCACAAGCCCATCGCGCTGGTGGGAGGCGCCACCGGCATGATCGGCGACCCCTCGATGAAGAGCCAGGAGCGCAAGCTCCTCGACGTGGCTACACTACGCCACAACCAGGAGGCCATCAAGCGTCAGCTGGCCCGCTTCCTCGACTTCGACAGCGACGCCCCCAACGCCGCCATCCTCGTGAACAACTACGACTGGATGAAGGACTACACATTCCTCGACTTTATCCGCGACGTAGGCAAGAACCTGACCGTCAACTACATGATGGCCAAGGATTCCGTGAAGAAGCGTCTTTCGGGCGAATCGGGCGAGGGGATGTCGTTCACCGAATTCTCCTACCAGCTTCTCCAGGGCTACGACTTCCTCCACCTCTACGAGAAGGAGGGATGCCGCCTTCAGCTGGGCGGCTCCGACCAGTGGGGCAACATCACCACCGGCACAGAGCTGATCCGCCGCATGCTCGGCAAGGACGACGCCTACGCCATTACCTGCCCGCTCATCACCAAGGCCGACGGCTCGAAATTCGGCAAGACCGAGGGCGGCAACGTATGGCTCGACGCCAACCGCACGTCGCCCTATAAGTTCTACCAGTTCTGGCTGAACGTATCCGACGCCGACGCCGAGAAATACATCAAGATATTCACCGTACTCTCCGAGGAGGAGATAAACGCACTCGTGGCCGAGCAGGCCGAGAACCCCGGCGCACGCCCCCTGCAGAAGAAACTTGCCGAAGAGATTACCCGCATGGTCCACGGCGAGGAGGAGTTGCAGAACGCCATCGAGGCGTCGCAGATACTCTTCAGCGCCAAAGCCGCCGAGACGCTCCACAAGATTGACGAGGCCACGCTGCTGGCCGTATTCGAGGGAGTGCCCACCTTCGAGGTAAGCGCCGACATCATCAACGGCGAGACCAAACTCATCGATCTGCTCACCGACCACGCCGCCGTATTCCCCTCGAAGGGCGAGATGCGCAAGCTCACCCAGCAGGGAGGCCTGCAGATCAACAAGGAGAAGGCCACCGACCCATACGCTACTGTCGACGCCCCGATGCTGCTCAACGGCAAGTATCTGCTGGTGCAGCGCGGGAAGAAGAATTATTATCTGATTATCGCCCGCTAAACTGAAGGCGCGCCTTAGCGGCGCATCTTTGGCGTCGCGACGGGGGACCTCAGGCTCGGTCATTGACCTCAATCAACTCCCTCGCCTTCGCCCCGCCGCTCCTAAAATCTGCACCACTCTGGCATCGCCTTCGCCATCCGGATTCAGACAGGCAAAAACGAGGCTTGCCAGATTCGGCGGAAATGCCTAATTTTGCAGAGTCAACCCATAGATGGCGCTGTGGCGCCATCCCACCGAGTGGCCGAATGGTGGAATGGTAGACACGAGGGACTTAAAATCCCTTGGCCATTACGGCTGTGTGGGTTCGAGTCCCACTTCGGCTACACCGATCCACCCCGCCGGGCACCGCGCCCCGGCGGGGTGGAATCATTCCGGAGCATTTAACCGGGCTGCGGATTTGAAAAGGAGCGCGATTTTGCGTAACTTTGCTATAAAAGGCGGCCTCTGACGGGATGGGCGGATGCACCGGGGGGCATCCCTACTTTTCGGGACGCGCCATATTTTGTATTTTTCTTAAAAAACGACGGAGAGCGAAGCGATGGCTAAGAAAGTGGTGGAAACACCCCTGATGAAACAGTATTTCGAGATGAAGCAGCAACACCCCGACGCGGTGCTGCTGTTTCGCGTGGGCGACTTCTACGAGACGTTCTGCGACGACGCCATCACGGCCTCGGAGATTTTGGGCATCACGCTGACGCGGCGCGCCAACGGCGCGGCGGCCTCGATCGAGCTGGCAGGTTTCCCCCACCACGCGCTCGACACGTATCTGCCGAAACTGGTGCGCGCAGGCAAGCGCGTGGCCATCTGCGAGCAGCTCGAGGACCCGAAGACTACGAAAACGCTCGTAAAGCGAGGCATCACCGAGCTGGTGACACCCGGAGTGGCGCTGACCGACAATGTGCTCGACCACAAGGAGAATAACTTCGTGGCAGCCATACACTTCGCGCGCAACGCCTCGGCGCGCGGCACCGCCGGTGTGGCTTTCCTCGACATCTCCACCGGTGAATTCCTCGCCGCCGAGGGGCCGATGGAATATATCGACAAGCTGCTGGGCAATTTCGCGCCGAAGGAGGTACTGGTGGAGCGCGGCAACAAGGGGAGGCTGGAGGAATTCTTCTCCGGGCGCTATCTGGCCTCGGAGCTCGACGACTGGATTTTCACCGACCAGAGCGCCAACGAGCGGTTGCTCAAGCAGTTCGAGACGTCGTCGCTCAAAGGATTCGGCATCGGGCGCATGCCTCTTGCCGTGGTTGCCGCCGGCGCAATCCTCCACTATCTCGACATAACCAAACACACGCGCACGAGCCATATCGTGGCGCTGCGCCGCATCGAGGAGGATACGTTCGTGCGCCTCGACAAATTCACGGTGCGCAATCTGGAGCTGCTCCACTCGCTTGGCGAGGAGGGGCGGTCGCTGCTCGACGTGATTGACCGCACCGTAAGCCCCATGGGTGCGCGCATGCTGCGCCGCTGGGTATCGTTCCCGCTCAAGGATCCCGCGAAAATCAACGCGCGCCTCGATGCTATAGAATATTTCTTCCGTAACCCCGAGGTGCGCGATGCTATAGTGGAGAACCTCGGGAGCATCGGCGACCTGGAGCGACTGATTTCCAAGGTGGCCACGCTGCGCATCACACCGCGCGAGGTGGTGCAGATGCGCCACGCCTTGGGCGCCATCGAGCCGGTGAAGCAGTTGCTCGAACAGGCCGACTGCCCCACCCTGCGCACCCTTGGCGAGCAGCTTAATCCATGCACGGCCATCCGCACGCGTATCGAAAAGGAAATCGTAGACGACGCTCCCAACCAGCTGAACCGCGGCAACGTGGTGCGCCAGGGGGTTAACACCGAACTCGACGAGCTGCGCGAGATGGCCTACCAGGGAAAGGACTACCTGATGCGCGTTCAGCGCCGCGAGAGCGAGGCTACGGGCATCACAAGCCTGAAAATCGGCTACAACAACGTGTACGGCTACTACATAGAGGTGACCAACACTCACCGCGACAAGGTGCCATCCGACTGGATACGCAAGCAGACGCTCGTAAACGCCGAGCGCTACATAACCCAGGAGCTTAAGGAATACGAGGAGAAGATACTCAACGCGCAGGAGCGCATCGAAATACTCGAGACGGCCATCTACAACGCGCTTGTGGCTTCGCTCTCGGACTACGTAACGGCCATCCAGGCCGATTCCCACCTGGTTGCCACCCTCGACTGCCTGCAGGGCCTGACGCGTGTGGCGCTTGAGAACCGCTACAACCGCCCGGTGGTCGACGACTCGCTGGTAATAGACATCCGCGAGGGGCGCCACCCCGTAATCGAAAAAGAACTTCCGATCGGCACGCCCTATATCACCAACTCCGTGGTTCTCGACCCGGAGGCCACGCAGGTGATGATGATTACCGGCCCTAACATGAGCGGTAAGTCGGCGCTGCTACGCTCCACGGCGCTCAACGTGCTGCTGGCGCAGATTGGTAGTTTCGTGGCCGCTGAGAGCGCTCATATCGGCGTGGTCGACAAGATTTTCACCCGTGTGGGCGCTTCCGACAACATCTCGCTTGGAGAATCAACCTTCATGGTGGAGATGAACGAGGCCGCTTCGATACTTAACAACATGAGCGCCCGTTCGCTGATACTCTTCGACGAACTCGGCCGCGGCACATCGACCTACGACGGCATTTCGATAGCATGGGCGATCGTGGAATACATCAACCGCTCGCCCCTGCGCCCCAAGACGCTGTTTGCCACCCACTACCACGAGCTCAACGAGATGGAGGCGACTTATCCCGGCGTGGTGAACTACAACGTGTCGGTGAAGGAAATCGACGGGAAGGTGGTATTCCTGCGCAAGCTGCAGCGCGGCGGCAGCGAGCACAGTTTCGGCATTCACGTGGCCAAGCTGGCCGGTATGCCGCGCGACATAGTGAAGCGTGCCGCCTCAGTGCTCCGACAGCTTGAGATGGCCAACCGCCACTCCGTGGCCGAAAAAGCCGGGATGGCAGAAACCGGGAGCGAGGCAGCGACGAAAGGGCCGAAACCTGCCCGCGCCAATACGGCTGCCATCGACTCGGCCCCCATGCAGATGACTTTCTTCCAGCTCGACGACCCTGTGCTGACGCAGATCCGCGACGAAATCCTCAACCTCGACATCGACAACCTCTCGCCGCTGCAGGCGCTCAACAAGCTGAGTGATATACGCTCGATCTTAACCGGCAAATAACCTGAAGACACGCCATAGCGGCGCATCTTTGGCGTCGCGACGGGGAATCTCAGGCTCGGTCATTGACATCAGTCAACTCCCTTCGCCTTCGCCCCGCCGCTCCTAAAATCTGCACCACTCTGGCATCGCCTTCGCCATCCGGACGAAAATACGATTAAGGTGTTTTGTCAACATTCCGAGTTTTGGCACATCGCCATATCAACTTAGCTATCAATGGTATTGTTGCGGCTCAATTCATGCAAAAAAAATGAAAAGCGCTGCTTATCTATATTTTTTACATTCAGGAGGAAATATATATCTTTGTGAAAGTTATCGACTTCCCACAACAGAATTATAATATACCAACCTAAACTAAATAAATCATGGAAAACTCCAAATTACTCAACATCCTAAATCCTGTATTGGGATTTATTGATTCAGGCAAATTCTTCCGCCAGCCTTTTAAATGGCTCTATATTATTATCGGCGTGCTCAACATTATTATTCCTATTGCAATGATTATTGGTGTGAGCAATGGATGGGATTACATGCAGGGTGCAATGCGTTTTGCTATGGTTCTCAATATACTAGTGGCTATCCTAGTGGCATTTCTTGGATTCTTGATTTGGTACAAGCGCGCCCAGAATCTTAAATGCGATGCTGGAGAATCCTCGCGTTTCATCGCTATACCCCTTGTGGCTAATCTGCTCCAGACCTACGGCGAATGGATTGGCATGATAATCGGCGTCGGTGGTTTTTTCACGGCCCTAATCGGGTTCATTTTCGGCGGTAGCATCTTGTACTACTATCACATCAATTTCCTCGTTGTGATATTGATGCCGGTAGTAGGATATGTTCTGGTAGTGTTCTTCCGTTTCATTGGCCGAAGGATGCCTGGCGCTTGCCAATATCGCAAATTCAGCTCAGTCCATCGACCGAAAACTCGACAAAAACTACGAAACTATAGTGGAACCTATTGAACCGGAAGTAGACTAATTATCCCGTTCTCTCCATTCTAAGGGAACAGCACGAATTCGTATTTTCACTTCATTAATAAGATAAATTAACCACCCTTCGTGCCGAAAAAGATTAACAATAGCGCATTGGATCCCATTTCGTCCAATGCGCTATTGCTAATTTTGTTGATGCGCCGGATTTAGAATTCGGCGGATTTGGGGGTGCGGGGGAAGGGGATGACGTCGCGGATGTTGGTCATGCCCGTAACGAAGAGCACCAGGCGCTCGAAGCCGAGGCCGAAGCCCGAATGGGGCACGGAGCCGAAGCGGCGGGTGTCGAGATACCATTTCATATCTTTCATGGGGATGTGCAGTTCCTCGATTCGCTGCAGGAGCTTGTCGTAGCTCTCCTCACGCTCCGAACCGCCGATAATCTCGCCGATGGCGGGGAAAAGCACGTCCATGGCGCGTACGGTCTTGCCGTCGGGGTTCTGCTTCATATAGAAGGCCTTGATTTCCTTGGGGTAGCCGGTGAGGATTACCGGACGTTTGAAATGCTGCTCCACGAGGTAGCGCTCGTGCTCGCTCTGCAGGTCGACGCCCCAACTTACGGGGAATTCGAACTTGCGGCCGCTGGCCAGAAGGATGTCGATGGCTTCGGTGTAGCTCAGGCGCACGAACTCCTCGCCTACCACGGCCTGGAGGCGCGAGATAAGCTCCTTGTCGTAGTGCTCGTTAAGGAACTCGAGGTCGTCGCGGCAGTGGTCGAGGGCGTAGTTGATGCAGTATTTCAGGAAATCCTCGGCGAGGTCCATGTTTTCGTCGATGTCGATGAAGGCTACCTCAGGCTCGATCATCCAGAACTCGGCCAGATGGCGCGGAGTGTTGGAGTTTTCGGCGCGGAACGTCGGGCCGAAGGTGTAGATTGCGCCGAGGGCGGTGGCGCCCAGCTCACCCTCGAGCTGACCGGATACGGTGAGCGATGTAGGCTTACCGAAGAAGTCGACGGAGTAGTCTACGGCACCCTCTTCGGTGCGCGGCAGATTGTTGAGGTCGAGCGTGGTGACCTGGAACATGGCGCCGGCTCCCTCGCAGTCGCTCGCGGTAATCAGAGGGGTGTTGAGGTAGAAGAAACCGCGCTCCTGGAAGTAGCGGTGGATGGCGTAGGCCAGGGTGGAGCGGACGCGGAGCACGGCCGAGAACGTGTTGGTACGCGGGCGCAGGTGGGCGATTTCGCGCAGGAATTCGAGCGAGTGGCCCTTCTTCTGGAGCGGGTATGCCTCGGGGTCGGCACCTCCGTAGAGTTCGAGCTCCTTCACCTGGATTTCAACGCTCTGGCCCTTGCCCTGGCTCTCCACAAGGATACCCGTGGCTGCGAGGGCCGAGCCGGTGGTGAGCGGCTTCAGCTGCTCGTCGGTGAAGGTGTTCATGTCGAACACCAGCTGGATGTTGCGGATCGTGGAGCCGTCGTTGAGGGCTACGAACTGCACATATTTGTTGCCGCGATGGGTACGGACCCATCCCTTGACGCAGACCTCCTTGCCCAGGAGCGAAGGAGCGTCGGCGAAAAGGTCGGCTATCTTGATACGTTTCATATATTTAACGGAATAAGATTCTTTATTCGAAGGAGCCCATCTTCAGGAAGTTGACCTCCTCCTGAGTGAGGTAACGCCAGCGGCCGCGCGGCAGGTTCTTCTTGGTGAGGCCTGCGAAATATACGCGGTCGAGCTTGGTAACGTGGTAGCCCAGGCTCTCGAAGATACGGCGCACGATGCGGTTGCGGCCCGAGTGGATTTCGATGCCGGCCTGATTGCGGTCGGTCTCGGTGGCATAGCTGATTGCGTCGGCGTGGATGGGTCCGTCCTCAAGCTCGATGCCGTCGGCGATGCGCTGCATGTCGTCCTCGGCGATGTCCTTGTCGGTCCATACGTGGTAGATTTTTTTCTTCACGTATTTGGGGTGGGTGAGCTTCGAGGCGAGGTCGCCGTCGTTGGTGAGCAGGAGCACGCCGGTGGTGTTGCGGTCGAGGCGTCCTACGGGGTAGATACGCTCGTTGCATGCGCCCTTTACGAGGTCGAGCACGGTGGTGCGGCCGTTGGGGTCGTCGCTGGTGGTGACGCAGTCCTTCGGCTTGTTGAGCAGGATGTAGCATTTGCTCTCCAGAGCCACAACCTTCTCATCGTATTCCACGGTGTCGGAGTGGCAGATCTTGGTGCCGAGTTCGGTAACGACCTCGCCGTTGACCTTCACCAGGCCCTGCTGGATGAATTCATCGGCTTCGCGGCGCGAGCAGATGCCGGCGTTGGCCATGAACTTGTTCAGGCGGATCTTTTCGTCGGGATCGGGGAGCGGCAGCTCGTATTCAATGCGCTTGGGACGCGGGGTGAAACTCTTGCCCTGACGTACGGGACCCTTCTGGAAGCGGTTGCCCGGGCCGTTGGGACGGCGGTTCTGATTGTTGTAGCCGCCCTGGTTGTTGTAGGGGCGCTGCTGGTAGCCGCCCTGGTTGTTGTAGCCGCCCTGTTGACGGTTGTTGTAGGGGCGCTGCTGATAGCCGCCCTGATTGTTGTAGCCGCCCTGCTGACGGTTGTTGTTGTAGGGACGCTGCTGGTAGCCGCCTTGATTGTTGTAGCCGCCCTGCTGACGGTTATTGTTGTAAGGACGCTGCTGGTAGCCCTGATTGTTGCGGGGCTGATAGCCGCCCTGCTGACGGTTATTGTTGTAGGGACGCTGCTGATAGCCCTGATTGTTGCGGGGCTGATAACCACCCTGCTGGGGCTGGGGTGCGCTGTCGGTCGAGGTGCCTTCTGCTGCGGGAGTCGTGGAGGGGGTTCCTTCCGTGGTCGGAACGGCCGGCTGCTGGCGGGGCTGGAAGCCCTGATGATTGTAGGGGCGCTGCTGATAGTTGCGCTGATAGCCGCCCTGGTTGTTGTAACCGCCCTGCTGACGGTATCCGCCCTGCTGGCGCGGGCCGTAGTTGTTGCGGGGCTGATAGCCCTGGTTGTTGCGGGGCTGGTAACCGCCCTGATGCTGGCGCGGCTGATAGCCGTTCTGATTTTCGCCGGCGGTAGCGTTGTAGTTCGACTCGTAATGACTGCCTTCCTGAGCGGGGTTGGCACTGTCGGCGCCCGGAGTCATCTGCCCGATGCGCGGACGTTTCGGTTTTTTAGCGTCGTTAGCTTCCATTATGGTTTAGAAAAAAAATAAGTTACTGAAGTTTACGCCAGGATTTTAGCGAAAGTGTGTAGGTTTGCCTCTCGGCATAAGTCTGTTCGAAATTCTCAGCCTAAAACAACAGATTTATTGTAAAAAATATAATTATATTTCTCAATTAAAAAGTTGATAACGCGATGGCATTCAGGCAATTGACTCAGCCTCCGGCTGTGGCGGCCCGAATGTAAGTCCCACTGGTTTCAGTAATTACAACGCAAAAGTACAGATTTTCGTTGGATTATACAAATTAAAAAAACGATGCGCCGGAGATGGTCCGGCGCATCGCGAAGATAGGATTCTATAGGGTTTTTCTATTGTTAATCAGCGCTTGATTACGATGGCGGTTATGCTGTGGGCCTGGGATTCAAGGCGCAGCAGATAGGTGCCGGGGGTAAGGGCCTCGACGTCGAGGGCGAGGGGTTCGCCTTCGGTGATGTCGGCCTTACGACTGAGGACGCGGGCACCGGCGATATCGTAGAGGGCAATCGAGGCGTCGGCGGCCGAGAAGTCGCAACGGATGTTGACGGTGCTGTGGGCCGGGTTGGGATATACGCTGAGGCTGCTCTCTACGGTGACGGCGTCGATGCCGAGGGTCTTGCTGACTTCAACGGGGAGGATGTTGGTGGCCGTGGCGCCCGAGGGGTCGGTGGCTGTGACTGTGACGTCGCACTTGCCTTCGGCCACGCCGTAGACGATCATATCCTTGCCCGATACGAAGAGCTGGGCGATGCGGTCGTCGCCGCCGGAGACGGCATAGGTGAGGTCATCGCCGTCGGGATCGGTGAAGAGCGCGGAGAGGTCGACGGGGGTGGTCGATGCGCCCAGGAGCACCATGAGCGGTGCCTGCTCTACGGGCTGTGGAGCACGGTTGGAGTGCTCGACGACGTAGCTTACGGTGTGGGCCGTGGAGGAGCCGTGACTGTCGGCGGCGGTGAAGGTCATCCAGTAGCTGCCGGCGTCGCCGTAGTCGGGACGCAACTCGATACCGAGCTCAACGGTGGAGGCTCCGGTTACGGCCACGTTGGCGCCGTCGATTGTGGCGGAGCCGGCGTCGGGCGTAGCGGAGACGATGGTGGCGTGCTGGCCGTTGTCGTCGAGGGCTACGGTGAAGTCGTCGGCTTCGGCCTCGCTGACGGTGAGCTTGACGGCGGTAACAGCGCCTTCGGCGGCATATACCACAGCCGACTCAGAGGCGATTTTCGGAGCGCCGTTCTTATCGAGAATCACGGGGATATTGACCACGGGCTGGCTGTGGTCGTTGCTCTTGAGAACAAGCATGGCCTTGTTGCCCTTCTCCATGGGAGCGGCATCGGTATTGTAGGTGAGGCCTACAGAGGCTGTCTCGCCTACTTCCACCTTACCGGAGGCGGGGGTTCCCTCGTAGAAATTGAGCCAGAACTTGCCGGCCTGGGTCTCTACGCAGCTGATGAGGAAACCGAGGTTGCCGTACTGGCCGTTCCAGTAGGAGCCGAAGTCGTACCAGCCTGCGGAATCATAGTAGTTCATATAGCGGCTTTCGACGAGGTCGCCTTCCTTGACGGCGGCGAACAGTGGCGTCTCGACACCCTTGGGGCAGCTCAATACCACGCAGAAGTCGGAGCCTTCGGGGAGGAAGAGCGGACGGTCGAGCGGAATCAGAGCCATCTCGCCGGCGGAGCCGCCGCCCTGAATCACATACGAACCATGGCCGAGAACGGTCTGACCTACGGGCGAGGTTCCCGATATGATATCGACTTCTACATTGTAGTCGCCGGAGCCCTTGGTATAGTTGAGGGCAGTATAGATATGACTGATATTGATGCCGCCTTCTGGCGATACGAACTGCACGGAGGCCTTGTAGTCGTCGAACGTGGTGAAGGAACCGACGTTGTAGTACGTACCTACGGTAGGATAGTAAAGAACCTTATTGTAGGGGAACTCGCTCTTATCGGGAGCGTCGTAGATATTGTCGGTGGCTTCGGTGGAGAAGGGACGGATGGCCGCGTGGAGCTGCTCGGCGGGAGCCACGGCCGGAGCCTTGGCCACTGCTGTCAGCATGGGGGCGATGCCGCCGCCACCCTCTTCGATTTCCTCACCCTTGCCGGTGGGATCGATATAGAGCGTGTAGTCGAGGCCGTATTCGCCGTAGTTGGAGAGGCCGAGGATTTCAGTGCCTACGGAGCCGGGCACGGCGCCTTCGATATGCACCGCCTCGCGGTCGAGCACGGCGACGGTAGCGGGCGTGATGGTAATCTTCACGTTGACGGTCTTCTCGGTGAGGTCGTCGAGACCGGATATGGTGAAGGTGACGGGAATCTCATACTCGCCCGGGGTATAGGCAGCATTGGTGACGGGCACGGCAAACTGCACGGGCTCGCGACCCACGGTGACGGGAGCCATCATGCCGGGCATATACTGCTGCCATGCCTTGTTGCCGGTGGGTTCGCCTGTCATCCAGTCGAGTTCGTCGGCGTAATACCATAGGTCGAAGAGGTTGATCTCGTCGCCGAACCATTCGTCGATCATCGTGGGCGACGTGTAGCTTACGGCGTCGATCGAGAAGGGGGCGGTACCCTTGTTCTCAACGGTGAGATATGCAGCGTAGGGAACGCCCATCTGAGCCATAGGATGGTTCATATCGGTGTAGCCCACGGTCTGGGTAATCTCCACGTCGGCAGGGAATACGGCGTCGGGCGTACCGGTGACGGTAAGGCTGACGGGGATGGATACGCGCTCCCTGGCGGGGACGTTGGTGAGTATGTCGAGCGAGCCGGTGTATTCGCCGGCAAGCTGGGTGGCGGCGAGGGTAACGTCGAGTGTCTTTTTGGCGCCGGGAGCGAGTGTTATCTCACTGACAGGGCTGAATTCAACCGCATTTCCGAAAGCCACAAGGCGCTCGCCGAGACGTACACCTTCCTGACCGCCGGGGGCCGATACGCCGGCCGTTCCGAAGATGCCCATCAGCTGGGCGTTCTCGTCGTTGGCGGCATACTGGAACTTGAACGTACCGTCGGGGCGCATGATGAGCTGGTAGTTTACGCCGATGTTCATCGAGTTTCCGTAGCCGATGAAGGAGATTACCACCTCGCTGTCGGAAACGGTATGGAACACGCCGTCGGCCGAATCGGTAGCCATTGTATGCATGCCCCAGTAGGGAGCGATCAGGTTGCTGTAGATGGAGCCAGCGGGGAATTCGGCCGGTGGCTGCGGAATGTCGTGCTGGTCGGCCAGACGGGTGAACGATACGAAACCGGTGATGTATACGTAGGCCTTAGTGTATTCCTTACCGTAGAAGGTGAAGGGGAACGGCAGCTCGAGCTCGTAGTAGTCGTTGTTCGTAAAGTAGTCGTAGCCATGGTGAACTACGCCGTCTGTCTTGGTATTGTCGATCCAGCTGAATTCTACGGTCGGGTCGTCGATTTTGCTACGGTAGGAGTAGGTGGTCTTCGCCTCGGAATCGACGGCAGCGGGGAAGCTGACCATAGTGGAGGGGAGAACGCTGTAGGCCAGAGGCTCGTCGCCGGTGTTGGAGATTTCGAGCGGGAGGGCCTTCGAGGAGCCGCTCTCGAGAGTCTCGGTGATGGCGTCGTAGCTCAGGGCGATGTCGGGGCATCCGATTACGGTGGCGCTTACGGCTACGGTCTGGTCGCCGCCGTCGGTGGTGATAGCCAGCGAGCCCGTATAGGAGCCTTCGACCGCGGTATCGAGAGAAATCATGATGTCGCGGCTGAGACCGGGCTCGATGTCGAAGGGAGCTTCGGTCTGCAGGGTGAAGGCGGCATCGCCGGTGAGGGCGATGGCGGAGACGTGCATAGTGTTATGTCCGGCATTCTTGACCGTCACGGCCTTGGTGGCGGCGGCGGTGCGGAACACTTCGCCGAAGGCACACTCCGACGATTCGACGGAGCTGACTGGCAGGAGCGATGCGCCGGTGATGTTGGCGTCGAAGCGCACGAACGATGTGGGCGAAAGCGGGTCGTTGCTGGAGATTACCAGATTGTTGACCGTCGGGCCGGCGTTCATTCCGTCAGTGGCCTGGACGGTGGCGGTGAGCGTAACGCTCTCGCCGGGCACGATCAGCCCGGTGGCCGGCTCGACGCTCTGCACGAAGTAGGGCTTGGGAGCGGCGAAGCGGAATGCGGTGCCGGAGGCAATCTGCTGATAGAGCGGGCTTTCCTGATCGTAGGCGATGTTGGCCGACGTGAGCACAAGCGGATCGGCGCATTCAGGATCGTTGATGGCCAGGAAAGTGGTGACACCGCTCTGGAAGAGCTCCATGGGGCTGAAGTCATCGTAGTAGATTTCGATGTCGCCGGTGGCAGAGAGGGCTATATGGAAGGAAATCGGCATATAGTCGGTGCCGAAGACGATACCGAGAGTATTGACGAACTTGACGACGAACTTGCCGTCCTGACGGGCGTATTCCACGCGCGAGTCGGGACCCATGGGCATCTGGAAACCCCAGGCCGAAATCAGACCGGTGCCGGGAAGCCCGTAGCTGCCCTCGTCGAGCGGCGAGCGGAAGGTGCTTTCGTTCTGGCCGAAGCAGATGCCGCCGTAGCTGGTGATGTATACCTTATCGTAAGTCTTGCCGTAGTAGGGGAAGTCGAAACCGAGCGATATGGGCTTGGAGAGGTAGACGTCGTCGGTGAACTGGCCGGAGATGTCGGTGGCAGCGTTGAGGGCGGGGTTGCCGTCGTACTCGGCGGTGCCGTCGAGGGTGGAGGTCCAGGTGTAGCCGAAACGGTGGGCCGAGCCGGTGGCACCGTCAATGGTGGCGTCGCTGAAGCGCGGAAGCACGTATTCGAGCGGGTATTTGCCGGTGTTGCTGATGTTGAACTCGAAGGTGGCGGGATCGGCGCCCACTTCAAGGTCGCCCACATTGACCACGGCGGGGTCGACGGCGATTTTGGCGGGGTCGGTGGCAACGCCCTGCACCATAAGGCGGTATTGCAGGCCGTCGCGGTCGGTGAAGGTGATCACGCCGGTATGGCTGCCGGAAGTCTGCGGGCAATAAGTCACCTCAAACTCCTTGTAGGCGCGTGCGGGGAAGCCGCCGGTCACCATGTCGGGGCCTGCGAAGTGCTCGCTGCTCGAGGTGATTTTGTCGCTGTAGATGCCGGGGGTGCCCCACACGGAGCTGGAGAAGGTGCCGTAGCCCTTGTTGTATATGCGTACGGTTGCTTTCTTGGTCTGCCCTACGAGCAGGTCGCCGAAGTTCACGACTTTTGGGCCCACGATTTCGGGCTTACTGCCGGAGGCGGTGATGCTAACGGGAACCACGAGCGTGTTTTTGGCGCTTTCGTTTGTGGTGAAGCGGATGTTGGCGCTGTAGGTACCGTTGATGAGGCGGTTGGAGCCGGTAGATACGGATACGGTCTGCGTCTCGCCGTGGGCCACCTGGCCTTCGGAGGGTGTCAGCTCGAGGAGCTGGCTCCAGTCGGGGTTCTTGCTGATAGCCTTCACGGCCCACGCCTTGGGAGCGTCGGCATAGGAAGAACCCTTGAGCACTTCGCTCAGGCGCGACCATGTCTGGCCGTTGTCGGTCGACATGAAGCTGCAGTTTTCATTGTAGCCGTCGACGGCTTCGCCCAGACCGAGGGGATAGAGCTCAGTGGAGGCGGGGAAATGGAATACCACCCAGAAGGACTCGCCGGGGGCGAAGAAAAGCTGCTCGCCCAGAGCGATATCGTAGTCGTAGACCCAGAACTGGTAGTCGACGGTTGATTCGAGTGTTGCCGAGGAGATGGATGTGCCGCGGTAAATCTGTATTACGGGATTCTGGCCGTGGGCACCCTGAAGATTGACATGGGTGAGGTTGAAGCCCTGAGGATAATCCGTGGCCGATACGGTGAACATCTGCGCAAGCGAGTTGGGGAGCGAGGGGTCGCTCTCGCCGATATAGGCGCGGAGAATGTCGTAGTTGGTCATCGTCTGCGGATAGGTGTCGGGGTCGTAGTCCTCGACGTCGAAATACGTCTTGGGAGCGGCGAAGGGGATGAAGCCCATACGGCCGGCGTAGGCCTTGACCTTACCGGGATTGGGACGCTGCACTCCGAAGAGCGATGCGGGCACGGTGCGGGTGAATGCGCTCCATTTCAGCAGGCCTTCGTCGTCGTTGCCGATGGTGAAGCTGCCAGCGGTAACGCCTGCGGTGGCGTCGGTTGTAACGGCTACGGTCATGCCGCCGTCGGGGAGCGTCATGAGCGGGCCGGCGTTGGTGCTTGCCGAAACCACTGGCGAGAGGTCGGAGGCGTTGCCCCAGCGGTCGACGGCACGGAGAGCAATCCAGTAGGTGGTCATCGGCGAGAGGCCGGTGAGGTCGTAGCTGAACTCGGCGCCGGAGTCGATGAACTTGGTGTCGACAATCACGCTGGGAATCTTCGAGAGGTCGGAGGTGGCGTCGAAGGCTTCGGTGCTGTAGTAGAGCAGGTGGTGGTTGACGTTGTTGTCGCTCGCGGCGGGAATTGTCCACTTCACGTTGATTTCCTCCTGGGATGGAGCGAGCGTTATGGCCGCTACGGCCTCCGGGGCTGTGCCGTCGCTCATGCGGAGGGCCTTGGCGGCATCGACGTAGCCCGAGCCGAAGAGTCCCTTGGCCGACGGGTTGGGCGAGTAGAAGTCGTTGACAGAGGTTACAATCTGCTGGCGGAGGGTCTCGTTGAGCAGGTCGGGCTTGCCGTTTTTGGAGAGGATGAGGGCGGCGATGCCCGATACATGGGGAGTGGCCATCGAGGTGCCCTCGTTGAAGCCGTATTCATTGCCCGGGAGGGTGGAAAGCACGCCCAGGGCCGAATTGTAGTCCATCAGGCCGCCGGGAGCGACCACATCGACCCACTCGCCGTAGTTGGAGTAGGAGGCGGGAGTGCCCATGGAGGTCATGGCGGCCACGCTGAGACATTTCTCGTAGCAGGCGGGCCACCAGTCGCCGGTGGCGCCGAAGTTGCCGGTGGCGAAGATGCAGAGGCCGCCGGTCATCACTTCCGTGCGCGGAGCCTCGGTGAAATAGTCGATGGCGGCGAGCACGGAGGGCTCGCAGTAGCCGGCCTCGCCCCAGCCCCAGGAGCACTGGGCGATGGAAGCGCCGCGGTCGGCGGCATAGACGATCGCCTTGGCGAAGTCGCCTTCGCCGGCACCGGCGCGCGAGTCGAACACCTGGGCGGAGAAGATGCGGCAGCCCGACCCGGGGGTGCCGTCGCCGCCGGCCACGCCGGCCACGCCGACGCCGTTGTTGGTAACGGCGGCTACCGTGCCGGCCACGTGGGTGCCGTGGTCGTGGGGATAAACCTCGCCGGAGTTGGTCACGAAGTTATACCCGTAGATATCATCGATGAAGCCGTTGCCGTCGTCGTCGACGCCGGGAAGGCCGTTGGCCTCGGCCTCGTTGACGAGCATGTTGGCGGCGAGGTCCTCGTGGGTGTAGTCTACACCGCCGTCGATGATAGCGACAATCACCTCAGGGCGTCCGGTAGTCTCCTTCCAGGCGTTGAAGAGGTTGATGTCGGCACCGGCACGGGTATCGGCTATGGAGCCGTCGTTGTGGTAGTGCCACTGAAGGGGCAGGCGCGGGTCGTTGAAGGGCATTGCGGAAGCGGTCATGGCCGAAGCCATCTGCTTGCCAATCTTCACGAAACTTTTGCCACCCTCCATACGCTGCATGGGTACGATTTTCTGAGCCTTCACAACGCCGGGGGTGCGCTCCATCAGGGCCACGGCCTCCTCGGGAGCGATAGATTCGTCGAACTTGATGTCATACCAGCGGTCGAGGCCCCATTTGGCATGGCGCTCGGCCGTAGCCGGGGTCGACACGAACACGGGCTCCATGGAGACCGCATTAAGCTTCTGAGCCGTAGCCGAGAGCGACTGAATACCGGTGGAGAGCTTCGCTCCTTTCCGGGCCACTCTGGCCTGCCTGCCTACCTTTGCGGCGGCCTCCGGCTGGAGTTCCACCCTGACTACCCCTCGACGCGCAAGGGGCGCTTCGGCATGCATCGGCAGAGCGAGGCCGACGCCTGCGATGAGCAGCAGCGCCAGCTTCCTGATGTAGTACTTTAGCATAAATTGAGAATAAATATTATTTTGTGATAAATAATTGATTCTGGAATCGAATGAATGATTCCGTCTGCACCGTCCAAAAACCGTACAATTTGCAAATATATGTATGAAATCGGGGAATCTCAAACTTTTAAGGGTAAAAAATGATATTTTTACTCCAATTTCAGCATTTTCCCGGTCGGGAGGCATCGTGTCGATGTAATCGTAACTCCGGGCCGTGATGCGGCCATGGCTGGACCAACCGGATAAAAATTGCATATCGGAGGCCTGCTGTTGGCGGTTAGGGAGTTTTTTCGTAACTTCGCCACGCCTTTGCGGCTCAGATAGCAGTCGCCGCAGGGGTTCCTTTATGCTAAGCGCGTGGCAATAAGGCAAATGCGACTCGTGAGAATCGCTTCCCCTCAGTTTCCCTACAGAGCCCGCGCCCGGACGTGGAAAAATTTGATTGCTTGCAACCACTTAAAAAAATGCTAAAATTTCCGATGAACTATCTGTTTACATCCGAATCCGTTTCGGAGGGCCATCCCGACAAGGTGGCCGACCAGATTTCCGACGCCGTGCTTGACCAGATGCTCGCCTACGACCCTGATTCGAAGGTGGCGTGCGAGACACTCGTGACCACCGGCCAGGTGGTGATTGCCGGCGAGGTGAAATCGAAGGCACAGGTCGACCTTGCCGACACAGCCCGACGCGTAATCAACTCTATCGGCTACAACCACTCGGCACTGAAATTCGACGGCGAATCGTGTGGCGTGCTCTCGGCCGTGCACGAGCAGAGCCCCGACATTAACCGCGGCGTGGAGCGTTCCGACGCCGAGGAGCAGGGCGCCGGCGACCAGGGAATGATGTTCGGCTACGCCTGCAACGAGACCCCGGTCTACATCCCGCTCACCGTAAGCCTCAGCCACCATCTCCTGAAGGAACTCTCGAAAATCCGCCGCGAGGAGTCGGCCATGACCTATATCACTCCCGAAGGAAAGCGCAAGAGCTACCTGCGGCCCGACTCGAAGAGCCAGGTGACGGTGGAATACGACGACCACAACCATCCCGTGCGCGTCGACACCATCGTGATCTCCACCCAGCACGATGATTTCATCCATGCCGCCGACGGCAAATCGCAGGCCGAGGCCGACGAGGAGATGCTCGCCGTAATCCGCCACGATGTGGAAACCGAGCTGCTCCCGCGCGCCCTGGCCAAACTCCCCGAGGATATCCGCGCCCTCTTCGGCAAGGACATCAAACTGCACGTAAACCCCACGGGTAAATTCGTAATTGGCGGCCCTCACGGCGATACCGGCCTTACCGGCCGCAAGATAATCGTCGACACCTACGGCGGCCGCGGCGCCCACGGCGGCGGCGCATTCTCGGGCAAGGACCCCTCCAAGGTCGACCGGTCGGCGGCCTACGCCGCCCGTCATATAGCCAAAAATCTCGTGGCCGCCGGCGTGGCCGACGAAGCGCTGGTGCAGGTGGCCTACGCAATCGGCGTAGCTCGCCCGGTGAGCCTCTACGTCAACACGCGCGGCACGTCCAAAGTCGACATGACCGACGGAGAAATCTCGCGTATCGTAAGCGAAATCTTCGACATGCGTCCCAACGCCATCGAACGGCGCCTCAAACTACGCCAGCCCATCTACCTGGAGACCGCCACCTACGGCCACATCGGCCGCACACCGCGCAAGGTGACCAAAACCTTCCACTCGCGCTTCCAGGGCGACCGCACCCTCGAGGTGGAGCTCTTCACCTGGGAAAAACTCGACTACGTCGACACCGTCCGCGAAGCCTTCGGCCTCGCCTGAATCCGGAATTCACTTAAAAAGCAGGCTGCACCTTCGGGAGCAGCCTGCTTTTTTGTAGAGGGATGTAACGGATGTTTCTGATGTGGCTGATGTAACTTATAGGGCCTATGGGGCCTATAAGATTTATTGGCTGGGGAAATCAGAGGTCTTCTTCGAGGGTGAAGTCGTCGTCTTCGTCGAAATCGAGGTCTACGTCGTCGACATCGTTGTCGGCGGGATCGGCAGGGGCTTTTTCAGGGGCTTCATCGGCGGTTTTGACCGACTTCGATTTTGCCTTGGGTTTAGGTTTGCTCTTGTCGGCATCGGCGGCGGCAAGAGCCTCCATGATTTTTGCCTCAAGCTCTTCGGCGAGTTCGGGATTGTCGTACATCAGCTGCTTGGCGGCTTCGCGGCCCTGAGCGAGTTTCTGGCCGTTGTAGCTGAACCACGATCCACTCTTCTGGATCACGTCGGTATCCACACCGAGGTCGATGATTTCGCCTGCCTTGGAGATGCCTTCGCCGAACATGATGTCGAACTCGCAGCGCTTGAAGGGGGGCGCAACCTTGTTTTTCACCACTTTGACTTTGGTGAGGCGGCCGAGGGTGTTGTCGCCGTCCTTGATGGCTGTGCTCGGCCGGATATCGATACGCACGGAGGCGTAGAACTTCAGGGCGTTTCCTCCGGTGGTGGTCTCCGCCGGACCGAACATCACACCGATTTTCTCGCGCAACTGGTTGATGAAGATGCACACGGTATTGGTCCGCGAGATAGTGCCTGTAAGCTTGCGCAGAGCCTGCGACATGAGGCGGGCCTGCAGCCCCACGTTGCGGTCGCCCATATCGCCCTCGATTTCGCTCTTGGGGGTAAGGGCTGCCACGGAGTCGATTACGAGAATGTCGATGGCTGCCGACCGGATCAGCTGCTCGGCAATCTCAAGAGCCTGCTCGCCGTTGTCGGGCTGCGATATTAGAAGGTTTGTAACGTCGACACCGAGTTTTTCGGCGTAGAAACGGTCGAAGGCATGTTCGGCGTCGATAAGAGCGGCTATTCCGCCTTTCTTCTGAGCCTCGGCGATGGCATGGAGGGCGAGAGTAGTCTTACCCGACGATTCCGGGCCGAAAATCTCGATTACACGCCCTTTGGGGAAACCTCCTACGCCAAGGGCGTAGTTCAGACCGATGGAGCCGGTGGAAATCACGTCGACTTTCTCCACAGCCTCGTCGCCAAGCTTCATGATGGCGCCGCGGCCATAGTTTTTCTCAATGTTGCCGAGAGCCTGCTTCAGAGCCTCCGCTTTCGCTTCGCGGGTATCGTTTTTGGAGAGAATCTTGGCTACAACTTTTTTTGCCATATCTGTATCTTGTTTTTATTGTTATTGCGGTGGTATTTCCTGCTGTGCTACAAAGTTAACACCCGACCGGTGAAAACCCGATGCACACCTGTGTTAATCATTGCTAAACGCCGGAATTTCATAGCGTTTTTCCCGAGACAGAATGTAACCGGAGAGATGTACCCCTTCTGCCGACATCTGAAAGGAATCGTGCGTCGCGGCACAAAGGAATCATGCGTCGCTCTACAAAGATACTAATAAAATCCGCGGAATCAGCGGTGAGAAATTTTTTTTGAAAAAAATTTGCGGCGCGATGAACCATTTTCCGCGCGGTATGTTTTAAAGATACATAGCAAAATTACTTTTTCCATTGCAAGAAATGTGATAATGATTGGTTTATTATTTAGCGAGAAGTTACCGTGACGGCAATTTCTCGTTTTTTTATGCCCGACCGACTGATTCCAGCCTACGAAATAAAGCAAAAGATAATGGCCGCAGCTTTCCGAAACGAAGCTGCGGCCATTAGATATAAATTAAGTGGATCCGTCGGCTGACGCAATCTACGTGCGAGCTGTTATTTCACAGCCACTTTCACGACCTTCGAACCGGCCTTGATGATATAGATGCCGGGGGCGAGGCCTTCCAGCGCGTTGTCGGTTGCAATCCCGCTGCGCAGGAGCACACCGGACACGCTGAACACATCGGCGGGAGCATCGGCATCAAAGCCATCCTCAGCACCGACATTGACGATGCCGCTGGACTTGCCGTGATACATCAGGCGAAAATTGTCGAGAAAGAGACATGCCTCCTTACCTGAGATTTCGCCGTTGGTCATCGACAGGGCCACTGGCTCGCCTTCGGCAAGAGTGAAGTCATGGCTTACAGTATAGTCGGCGGCATTATCGCGGAAAAGTTTGAGAGCGTCGGCGGCCGAATTGCTTGCGGCAGCCCCGATTTTATCCTTAAGTTCGGTTCCGTTGACCTTTACGGTGAAACCTTCGGCGTCGGCGAGGTTATACTGGGCGGCCTGGAAGGTGAGCGTGTAGTCGCCGGCAGGCATTCCGGAGAATTCCTTGTCTAAAGTCCAGACGGTGCGGGGTACTGAATAGCTGCTTGTAGTGCTCTTATTGTGGAAATGCATCATAAGGTCCTTGTCGTTCCACTGGTCGACACCCTCATATGCGAGCGAGCTGTAGGAATTGGTTACGGCCGTCCAGTTGTTGCGGTCGTTGGGCCATACGCTGTGACCGGGCATATAGTCGGTAAGATCCGCGCTCTCACCCTCGGCGAGACCGTCGGCAAGCGCTTTAAGATATTCGCCGACCTCGACGAGCTCGAACTGAAGAAGCTCGTTGGTTGCGTCGAGTTCCTTGGGCTCAAGCATATATTCCGTGCCGTCGATCCAGCCGCTGACGGGATCGGGAGTAAAGGCCATCTGCTTGCCGTCGGCCGTATAGCTCAGGATATATACTCCGTCCTTGCCGTCGACAGGAAGGAGTTTGAAAGCAGTGGCGGGAGCGAAATCGATGTAGAACGAGGGAGCGTTGTCCAGTCCTATATTGCCGTTGCCCGAAGTAGTGGAGAAGGTATAGACGTCTTCGTATTTGTCGTAGACAGGCACTACGTGCATGCCGTAGTTGCCGAGCACGGCGTGGGTGCCCCATGTACCGCCCGAGCTGAGGAGCTTGCCCGTCTTCACGTTGCGGAGGAAATACTCCTTGGAGTCGTCCCAGTTGTTGGTGCCTTCGGGGTAGGTCATCACATCCTCGTCCACACGGTAGCGGTCGGCGTAGGCGAAGTTGTTCTCGATGATGGCGGTAACCAGATCGTTGCCCTTCACCTCATACTCCACGTTGCTGTAGGTATGTTTGTCGGCGAGTACCCAGTCGGAGAAAACGATGCCGACCGGTCCCTTTACCGTCGACTCGCTGATGAGTTTTGTAAGATGCGGATTGGTCTCCACGGCATTGTTCAGATAAGCCTTTGTACCCGATCCCTTGTATTCTCCTGAGGTGAAGATCATCGTCCAGTCCGGGCGATAGAAGCCGGAAGCTGCAGCCTCGGTCGGAGTAGGCTGGGAAATGGCGTAGTTGTACAGATTCGTAATGGAGGTGATTTCGGTCTCGAACTTCGTTGCATCGTTTTTAGGCGAGGAAACGTCCGTAACGAAAATCTTGCCCTTCACCGAGGGATGAGTGGCGTTGGAAGCCGTAACGTAATTATCCTTCGTCCAGTTTTCGGCATCACCGGGCCAGTTGCTCAGATTGCCGCCCTTCTCGATATGGGCGAAGTCGATGCGGTCGCGACGGAACACCACGATTTTACCGCGGATATCCTTCACCTTCAGCTCGGGGGTATAATCAATAATATATTTCGAAAAATCGCCTTTGTTGAAAGTTTTGTCGAAAAGACTGTTGTAGCTTTGGCGCTGTGCTTCTGTGCTTGATCCGTCGCCGCTGCGATAGATATTTCCGCGGAACAGATGAATCACGAAGAACTCCTTTGGATGGGCGTCGAGAAAATCAGAAAGCTTCTTGAATGCCTCGTCGAGTGTGAGTTTGAGATAAGTCGTGCCATGAGCGCAGACAAGGTAATCCTCATTGGTTTCGCTGTTAGTCTTAAGACCGTGGCGGAAATCGAATGCACGGATACCTCCGGCAAGCTGCTCATCGATAGTTGCAACCTGAGTGGTCGACATAGATTTCCCGAGAGAAGAATCCCATTCATGACCTGTTGCAGTGTCGTGAGTGCCGGGAATTGAAACGTGAGCTACGTAAAGTTCGTCGGGCAGATAACTCATCCAGTTGGGGATGTCAGCCTTAGCAGCAACGAGAGCCGCTTGAGCATCGTAAGCAGGAAGAGTCGCGCTAATATGCGCTGCAAACCCGGCGGATGCTGCAAGCACCGCGCTAAGTAAAACTTTCTTCATGGTAAAATAACGGAAGTATAATAAGATAGGAAAAAATATGAGCCTCAAAATCTGAGGCGGAATATCCATTGCAAAAAGAGAAATCATGCTCTCCGGTCGGAGAGCAATACAAAGATAGGTATATTAATTTTTACCCCCCCCCTTTAACATTCATTAACCATACATTAACATTCCAAATTAAAAAGCCCTAAACACCCCAACGACATTAAAGGCCCTAAAGACATTAAAGACCCTAAAGACCTTAAAGACTTTAAGGAGCTTAAAGGCATTAAAGGTAGTTAGGGGCCGAGAAAGTTTTTTAGCGCGCCGGTAAAAAATACAGGAGGGGGAGAAAAGCGGTAAAAAAGATGAGCCCCGGCGGGTCGGTTGACTCGTCGGGGCTCTCGGATAGGGGGCGG